>Ga0181596_10000195_pt1 | contig 61311 bp, 62 predicted proteins | sample 041ome_6_FD_148655 | JGI IMG/M metagenome (GOLD analysis project Ga0181596, IMG submission 148655) | Coastal salt marsh microbial communities from the Groves Creek Marsh, Skidaway Island, Georgia - 041402US metaG (spades assembly) | ecosystem: Environmental > Aquatic > Marine > Intertidal zone... | reverse complement strand
TCAATTTTGAAACATTAATTATTATCTTCCCCTATGCCGTAATCTTGGCTGCCATAGGATTAATTGAGAGTCTTTTAACCTTAAATTTAGTTGGAGAAATCACGAATAAAAAAGGTGGTGCTAGTCAGGAGTGCCTTGCCCAAGGAGTATCCAATACGGTGACAGGGATGTTTGGAGGTATGGGGGGTTGCGCCATGATTGGTCAATCAATGATTAATGTAAAATCTGGGGGGAGAACAAGAATTTCCAGCGTATCCGCATCCCTCTTTTTATTATCTTTTATTCTTTTTACATCTTCGCTTATCGAATTGATTCCGATCGCAGCTTTAGTGGGAGTGATGTTTATGGTTGTGATCGGTACTTTTGCCTGGAATTCAATTAAATTATTATTTGTTGTTCCAAAATCAGATGCCTTAGTGATTATTCTTGTCACAGCAGTGACCGTAATAGCCGATCTGGCTATTGCTGTTGTTGTGGGAGTTATTGTTTCTGCACTCGTGTTTGCTTGGAAATCTGCATCGCGAATTCAAGCTATCGAAAGACCCTCTCGAACGGAAGAAGGTGCTAAGGTCTATGAAATTGAAGGTCCACTTTTTTTTAGTTCTGCTAACAGCTTTCTTGAAATATTCAAACCGTCTCAAGATCCTGATTTGGTCATTATTGATTTTGCCAAATCAAAGGTCATTGATCAGTCTGCACTCAAAGCAATTGAAGACATTGCAGATAAATATTCTGGTCTTGGAAAAAAAGTCAAATTAAGACATCTCACCCGAGATTGTCATCGATTACTTTCTAAAACTGGTCAGCTAATCGTAGATAGCGACGATGATCCTGAATACAGCATTGCCGTTGATTATGAAGTAAAACTTGGAATATTTGGAAGGTAAATAAATTTTTATCTTCCACTTGAGAGTTGAAAGAAATCGCTGTAAACAAGTAGCTATTGCCGCCGTAGCTCAGTGGTAGAGCACACCCTTGGTAAGGGTGGGGTCGGAAGTTCGATTCTTCTCGGCGGCACCACTTTTTTTATTTTTTTAATTTATCTAGAAGATAGAACTCTAATGGTTCAAAATTTGATTTATATTCCTCAATAAATTTATCCATTAATTCTAGTTTTTTTTCTTCTATTTCTGTTACTCTTCTAGTGTCAAGATTGACATAGAGTGAACAAACTTCAGTTGTGGCGGCTCGGTAATTTCCAGTTTTACTAAAAATTTCTAATTGATAAATCATTCTTTTTTTATCACGATCCAAAAATAAAAGATTAATATCAACCTCATCGCCTTGTTTTACCTCTTTGATGTACTTAGTATGCGATTCAACAGCAAAAGTTGATCGTCTCTCTATCTTTGCAGAGTTGCCGCCCATTTGAAATTTGTCCAATAAGACATCCCACCCTTGATCAAATAAGTGAATATAAAAAGCTAAGTTCATATGACCGTTGTAGTCTGTCCAAGCTGCTATTACAGGTTCTGTTCTAAGGTAGATAGCCATCTGATAATTTTATTTAATTTGTTGATGATTAATATGAAAAAATAGGATTAAGATATTCAAAATAATATTTTTGGAGTTAGGAAATGAAAATTGGTTTTATTGGCCTCGGCAATGTTGGGGGTAAGCTTGCTAGCAACTTATTAAATAATAATTTTGATTTAATGGTCTTCGATAAAAATCATGAAGTTCTAGATCAGTTTAAAAAAAGAGGATCAAAGATAGCTACCTCAATTGAGGAACTTGTCAAAAAAAACGATATTTTGATTACCTGCCTCCCGTCACCTGAGGCATGTAAGGACGTGATTGAGTCTCCTAAGGGTATAGCCGAATGTATAAATGAAAATCAAATTTGGATGGAAATGAGCACCACAGATGAGGATCAATTAAAAAAACACGCATCACTGATTGAAAGTAAAAATGCTATTGCTTTGGAAGCTCCCGTAAGTGGAGGCTGTCATCGTGCAGCTACAGGTAACATTTCTATTTTTGTTGGTGGGAAAAGAGAGGGGTTTGAAAAAGCACTTCCAGTTTTAAGTTGTCTTGGAAGAAGAATTCTTCATGTAGGAGATTTTGGCTCCGCATCAATTTTAAAAGTAATTACCAACTATCTGGCTACAGTCCACCTAGTTTCTTTAGGTGAAGCTTGGACTGTTGCCAAAAAATCAGGTCTTGATTTGAATAAAGCCTTTAAAGGAATAGCTGCATCTTCTGGAAATTCATTTGTTCATGAAACAGAAAGTCAGGTAATTTTGAATGGATCCTACAACATTAATTTCACTATGGATCTAGTTGAAAAGGATGTTGGGCTTTTTGAAAATGTAGCAGAGAAATTAGGTATTGATTTAGAAATATCTCCTCTAGTCTTAAGTATTATTAAAGATGCTAAAGAGAAGTATGGCAGTCGCGCGTGGTCTTCTATGGTGGTAAAAAGGCTTGAAGATAAATATGAAACTGACTTTAGAGCCCCTGGTTTTCCAGAAGAGTTGGTAGACGAAGAAGAAAAAGTCAAAGGATATGAAATATAAAAGAAAGAAATTTTTGTTAGAGTTTTAATATGAATTTTGTAACTGACGTGATTCTACCTCTGGCCCTAGCTTTTATTATGTTTACGTTGGGTTTGGGCCTTTCGGTTTCGGATTTCTCAAATGTCTTTAGAAAACCAAAAAATTTTCTAATTGGACTTATAAGTCAGCTCATTTTTCTTCCCATCGTGGGTTTAACTTTAGTCATTATTTGGCCCCTACCTATTGAAATTGCCATTGGGGTAATGTTAATAGCCGCCGCACCTGGCGGCGTTACATCAAATATATTAACTTTTTTTGCTAAAGGGGATATTGCGCTTTCTGTATCGTTGACTGCAGTAATGAGTTTATTAAGCGCGGTAAGTGTCCCAATTGTTCTGGCCATATCAATTGGGTTGATTGGAGACTCTAGTTTACCAGACTCCATTTCTCTTACCGGCATAGCATTGAGTATGTTTTTAATTGTAACTCTTCCAGTTCTTTTGGGAATGGGAGTGAGGTCTTTTTTAAATAGTTTGACTTTAAAAATAGAAAAATCTGCTCGATTTATCTCTACACTTTTATTTGTTTTAGTTCTAGTTGGTGCGATTTTAGCCGAAAGAGAAAATGTAGTTAGCTATTTTGCCCAAACAGGTCTAGTTGTGCTTACTTTGAATATTTTAATGATGTTAATTGCATTTTATTGGTCAGGATTTTTTGGAATGGGGATAGCACAAAAAAAAGCTATTGCTATTGAATGTGGCTTGCAAAATGGAACGCTTGCTATTTTTGTAGGGACGAGCTTATTTGGTGGTGGTCTTTACATTATACCTGCCGCTACTTACAGTTTGGTAATGTACCTTACCTCTTTAATATTTATTTATTTTATAAAAAACCGTTAAATAAAAATTTCTTATTTTAACTTCAGTGTTAAGATGTTGTTATGATTGAGTTAGATATTTTCTCAGATACGATTTGCCCGTGGTGTTACATAGGAAAAAAACGCCTAGAAAAAGCCATAAAAAATCACTCTCATCTTGAAATTAAGCAAACATGGAGACCTTTTCAACTAAATCCCGGAATGCAACCTGATGGTATGGACCGACAAGAGTACTTAGTTTCAAAATTTGGAAGTTTCGATGCAGCCAAAACTATATATGACAATATTTACGAAGAGGGAAAAAAAGAAGGAATTGAATTTAATTTTGACTCCATAGAGGTTACCCCTAATTCTTTCAATTCTCACCGATTGTTAGCCCTAGCCTACAAACAAAACATTCAAGAAGAGGTTTTAGATGATTTGTTTCAAGCTTATTTCATTAGAGGTGAAGATATTGGAAATCCGAATACTCTTTTAAATATTGCGGTCAGTCACTCTATTAATGAAGATGAATTTAAAAAATATCTATCTGATCAAGAAAATATTGAACCTCTTGCAAATGAAGAAATTCAAGCTCGAAAAATGGGTATAAATAGTGTTCCCACTTTTATCGTCAATAAACAAATAGTAGTTAACGGCGCTCAAACATCTGAAAATTTTGAGTTAATCTTTCAAAAATTAACTAATAATATTCATTAATAGAAATAGCAGTCAAAATTTTTTTCTATATATTTAATTAAAGATGAAAAAAAATGAATTAAATTCCTATTTAAGTTTTGCTAAAAAACTTATTAATGTCTCAGAAAAAATAGTTAAGCAAAATACATCATCAAAAATAAAAGTTAATTTTAAAATTGATCGATCGCCAGTTACTAAAATTGATAAGCAAGTGGAAAGATTACTTAGAAAATTGATTAATGAAAAATATCCAGATCACGGCATCTATGGTGAGGAATATCAAAATAGAAATCTTCAATCTGAATTTATATGGGTGATTGACCCCATTGATGGAACTAAAAACTTTATTAATGGAAATGGGAATTATGGAACGCTTTTAGCTCTTTGCCATAAAGGGGTCCCTATTATTGGAATTATAAATAGCCCTGAATTAAAAAAAAGATGGATTGGAATAAAAAATCATGGTGCTTATTGTAATAATAAAAAATTAAAAAAAGTATCTTCTAATCAGGCGCTAAAAGAATTATTTTTTAGTACCTCAGGGATGACAGCCTATCAAGACTCCAATAAGAATAAAAAATATAAATCTTTGGCAAAAAAAACCCAATACATCACATTTGGTGGTGACTGTGTTCAATATGGACTTTTAGCAGAAAAAAGAATTCCTTTAGTGGTAGAGTCGTATTTAAAACCCTTTGATTATCTCCCTCTAGTAAATATCATTGAAGAAACAGGTGGGATAATTACCGATTGGCAGGGAAAAACGCTAAATTTTAACTCCAATGGCGATGTAGTAGCGAGTATATCTGCTAAAGCTCATAAGCAATTTTTAAAATTATAAATTTTAATATTTGCCAGAAATACAGTTCGCAATTAGCTCTTGGAATTTCTCTTCAGTCATCTCCAAAGGATTGCCGCCTGTACTTGGGTCTTCTTGAGCTAAAGGAGCTAATTTGACTTCATCTCCTGGTTGAACTCCCATATCTTTAAGTGTTTCAGGAATTTCCATTTCTTTTTTTAAATCAATAACCCATTGAACTATTCCATCAAAACCCCCTTTGATATCTAAGAAGTTAGCTAAACGCACAAACTTATCCTCAATTACACTTCGATTATAATTTAAAACAAAAGGCATCACTGTTCCGTTCGTGGTACCATGATGAGTATGATAAAGAGAATTAACCGGGTGAGTAATTGAATGAATAGCCCCTAGTCCTTTTTGAAAAGCAGCTGCACCCATCATTGATGCCACAAGCATGTGTGCACGGGCCTCAATATTTTTTCCATTATGAAAAACCTCTTGGATATTTTCTTTCACTAAACGAAGTCCTTCTAAAGCTGTACCCTCAGCCATAGGATGATAAAATGGAGATGAGTAAGCTTCTAAGCAATGCGCGAGAGCATCCATGCCGGTTCCAGCCGTAATTCCTTTTGGCAGGTTAATTGTTAAAGAAGGATCTAAGATAGCAATTTGAGGTAACATTTTAGGATGAAAGATAATTTTCTTTTTCTGATTATCTTCATTTAAAAAAACTCCCGCCCTACCTACTTCAGAACCCGTTCCTGCTGTTGTTGGAATTGCAATAATGGGTTTTATTACCTTAGAGTCAGCTCGTGTCCACCAGTCTCCAATATCCTCAAAATCCCATAAAGGTCTTTTTTGGTGAGCAAGAAAAGCAATTCCCTTTCCTGCATCCATTCCAGAACCACCTCCAATTGCAATAACACCATCATGATTGCCTTCTAAAAATACTTTAACTCCATTCGTAACATTTGAACCAGTAGGGTTTCCTTGAACATCAGAATAGACATTTGTCTTAGATGAAAGATTAGAATTGATTTCTTCAATAATAGGAGTTTGTAGTAGGCCTGGGTCTGTCACAATTAGAGGGTTTTTTATACCCAAAGTATCACAAGCTTGTTGTGCTTGCTTTGATCGATCAGGGCCAAACCAAACAGTGGTTGGGTAATTCCAGTTCATATTTTGCATTGTTAGTCTCCTAATTTTATCCTCGTTCAAAGTAACGTTGGTGTTCCCAATCGTTTACAGATTTATCATATTCAGACTGTTCCCATTCAGCGGCATGAATATAGTGTTCCAAAACATCAGCTTGGAAAATCTTTGGTAGTAACTTAGATTTTTTAGCTAGATCTATAGCTTCCCTCAGAGTACCAGGAACGCTTTTTGCTTTTTTGTTTTGGTAAATATTTCCCATTAAAGGATCTTCCAGTTCTAAATTATTTTCAATTCCATATAAGCCCGCTTGTATCAAACCAGCAAAGGCCAAATAAGGATTCACGTCAGCACCTGGTACTCGGCATTCAATTCGTATTGAACCTCCATGCCCAGCTAAGCGAAAACCAGCTGTTCTGTTATCGATGCCCCAAGCTGCCGTAGTTGGCGCGAAAGAACCTTCTTGAAAACGTTTATACGAATTAATATTTGGAGCTAAGAAAATGGAAAGATCTCTTAAAAACAAAATCTGTCCGGCAACATAACTTTTAAAAGTTTTAGACATGCCGTGCTTATCTTTCGAGTCAGCAAAAATATTTTTTTTAGTTTTTTTATCAAATAAAGAATTATGAATATGACATGAGCTTCCACATGCTTCTTTTTTATACTTTGCCATAAAGCTTGCGGCACGATTATGTTTGAACGCAATTTCTTTTGCGGCATGCTTGATCAAAATATGATTATCGGCCATATTCAAAGCATCAGTAAAGACAACGTTAATTTCTTGCTGGCCCGGTGCTGCTTCGCCTTTAGTACACTCTACATATATGCCCGCAGCTAAAAGAGTATTTCTTAACTCTTGATTAAAAGGCTCTTCTTTGGAAGTTTGAAAAAGCATATAGTCTTCAATATACCAGGAAGTTTCTTTTAAATTTTTATAATGATTAGCATGAATTTCTTCATAGGTTTGTTTAAAAAGAAAAAATTCTAATTCGGAGCCGAGCATTGGCTCAAATCCCATTTTATTTGCTTTGGCTATGGCGTCTCTTAAAACTTGTCTTGTGGAGTGTGCAACTGGAGTTTTGCCATCATGTTCAAAAGCATCCGCTAGAACTAATGCGGTTTTTTCTAACCAAGGTAATTCTTTAATGGTTTGATGATCAGGGATTACCGTCATATCTCCGTAGCCTGTCTCCCAAGAGGAAGATTTAAATCCAGGCACAGTAAACATATCCATATCTACGGTATAGAGATAATTACAAAAGTGTGTTTCTTTGTGAACGTAATCTAAAAATGCTCTTCCGGTTACTCTTTTTCCCACGAGCCTACCCTGCATATCAGAGAGAGCTACCAAAACAGTATCAATATCTTTTGATTTAATTTTTTTTTCGAGATCTTTAAAGGTAATGCCCATTTTTATTAAAATTTTATGATAGGTTTTTCTCACCCCATTAGAAAATGAGGTGAGAAAAAATTTATTTATCTATATGGATATCCAGCTTTTTCCATTGTTTCAGCATATAATTTAAATGCTTCTACAACTTTACCACTTCTTGGAGAAGAGGCAGCCACATCATCCCAGAATTTTTCAGCATCTTTTACAACGCCTGCCCATTCATTAGCAGGAAGACTGGTTAATTCCATCTTCTTACCGTTAACACGAAGGTCCGCTTCACCACCCCAGTACCAAACTTGTCTATAGTAGTGAGACTGGTCTATAGACATTTTGAATAACTCTTGAAGTTTAGGTGATAACTTATTCCAACTTTCAGAGTTTGCGAAATAAGAACCAAACCAAGCTCCAGTTACTGAGTTTGTTAATGCATAATTACAAATATCAGCCCATCCAACTTCATAAGCTTCTGTAAATCCGCACCAGCAAACACCATCTAATTCACCTGTTTGCATCGCAACTTCAACATCATCCCAAGGAACGGTAACTGGTATTAAACCATATTGAGCTAAAAAACGTCCAGCAGTTGGAACACCAAAAACTCTAAGACCCTTCATATCTGAAAGTTTTTCAACTTTTTTATTGACTGTGAATAAATGACATGGGTCCCAAGCACTTGTACTTAACCAAGTTACATTATCTACTTCCCCATAAGCTTCTGCCCAAATTTTATCTAAACCATAATACCTAAACATTGCAGGAACATCGAGACTGTATCTTGTTGCAAATGGGAAATATCCACCAAAAACTGAAATATCTACTGGGGACCCCATTGTTGCATCATCACTTTGAACGGCATCAATCGTCCCTGCCTGCATTGCTCTAAACAATTCATCAGTAGGTACTAGTTGATCTGCGTAGAAAAGTTCGATTTCCATTTCTCCGTAAGCAGCTTTATTGAAAGCCTCTATCTGAGGGAGAACAACATGCGCTCCTAGCGGTGCGCCAGAATAAGTTTGTAATCTCCATTTGATTGGGTTAGATGCTGCATAAACATAAGGTGCTTTTGCTGCGGTTGCGCCGATAGCAGCTGCAGAAACTAAACCAGCTTTTTTTAAGAAACCTCTTCTAGAGGAAGTGGTTTTTAATTTATTTTTTGTCGACATATGATTCCTCCTATATTTATTATAATCCAAAATTGGTAAGAAAATAAAGGGTAATTTTAAATTAGCCTAATATAGTTGTGGGTAGCCATAAGGCTATTTGAGGAAACATCATCATAATAATTAATCCAAACAACATCACCATAACAAACGGAATTATAGATCTGTAGATATCAATTAAAGTTATTTCTTTCGGCGCCATGGCTCGCATTAAAAATAAATTATAACCAAAAGGTGGGGTCATGTAGGCGATTTGACATGTGATAGTATAGAGGACTCCATACCAAATAGGATCAAAACCTAGGGCGATGATTAAAGGGACATAGAGGGGGGCCACGATAACTAACATTGCCGTATCATCAAGAAACATTCCCATAAGGATATAAGACAATTGCATCATTATTAAAACACCCCAAGGACTTAAATTCCATCTTTCAATAAATAATGACTCAATTGCTTTAGTAGCTCCTATACCGTCAAATACTGCTCCAAAACAAAGTGCCGCTAAAATAATCCACATAAACATGCATGAGACGCCAAGCGTTTTTTTACAGACATCTTCTATGACTTTAAAATTTAGTCTTCCTTTTGCCCAAGCAGCAATGGTTGCAGCTAGAGCGCCCACGGCAGAACATTCAACTAAACTCGCTATTCCCATAATAAATAATCCCGTCATAATAAAGAAAATAGCAAAGGGAATTATTCCAGCTCTTAGTAGTTTTATTTTTTCAATAAGAGGCATTTTTCTTTCCTTTTCTGGAAGTACAGGGCCAAGCTCAGGTTGAATTCTACATCTTATATAAATGTAAAGAATGAATAGAGTTGCCATAATTAAACCAGGTAATAATCCCGCTAGCCAAAGTTTGCTCACAGGTTGTCTGGCTATCATTCCATACAATACAAGAACAACGCTGGGTGGGATTAATATACCTAAGGAACTTCCGGCTTGGACTACCCCACTAATCATTCGTTTGTCATAATTTCTTTTTAACATCTCTGGCAAAGCAATGGTTGCGCCAACTGCCATTCCTGCAACACTTAATCCATTCATAGCAGAGATCGCCACCATCATAAACATAGTGCCAATCGCCAAACCACCTCGTGTGCCGCCAAAATACACATGAAACATTTTATAAAGATCATTGGCTATCCCAGACTCAGAAATCATATATCCCATATAAATAAATAAAGGGAGCGTCAACATGGGGTACCATTTGAAAAGTTTCCAAGATGCTGTAAACGGCATTTCTACACCTCCATCACCCCATAATAGAAGTGCGGCAGCTGCAGCTACAAAACCAATTGCCCCAAAAACACGTTGGCCCGTTAGAAGCATCAGAACCATGGTGGCAAACATTAGTATAGCAATGGCTTCGTAACTAAAGTATTCAGCTAACATTAAATTTTAATTCCTTTAACTTTTGCATAATCTTTGAAAACCATTGAAATAGTCTGAAGTATCATTAATAAAATTCCTAAAAACATTATACTACTAATAGGCCAGACATATGGTCTCCAAGCCGAAAATAGAGTTTTCTTAGTCTCAAGAGTATAAACCAAACTGTTGTAAGATCCGATAAGTAGAACAATTAAATAAAAAATAAGGAAGATGCTTGTAAAAAGATCCATTCGAGCCTTATTTTTTTCAGAAAAATTTCCATAGACCAAATCCATTCTAACATGTTGGTTTTCTTTCATGGAGTATGCTCCACCCATAAGGTAGTAACCAGTCATAATAAACTGAGCCATCTCAATAATCCAAAGCAATGGAAAATTTATGATATTTCTTGTAACGAACGATAGAACCAAAATGCCCATCATCGCAAAAACGGTATACATAGTAATTTTTCCAATGATGTCTGTTATTTTGTCAATGAAATGTACATAAGTAATAAATAAATTTGGCATAAAGTCGTTAAGCTAACATAATTAATTATAAAAATTAATCTTTTCTTGATATTTCCTGAAGGCCTGCATTAATAATTTCTAGAGCAGAAATTAATTCTTTTTCAGAAATATTTAAAGGAGGACAAAGAGTTATAATGCACCCCCCTCCTATTTTATAACTCAAACCATTTGAAAGGGAATGATACATCATTGCTTCTGCTTCTTTGAGAGCGGGTTGACCATCCACTCTCAACTCTATTCCAAAAAATAAACCAAGACCTCTTACATCGCTAATAATTGCATGTTCTGATTTCATTTTTTCCAAAAATTCCAATCCTTTAATTCCAAGTGAAACTGAATTTTCAATAAGTTTATCTTCATATAAGCAGTCAATAGTTGCTAATGCTGCAGCACAGCCCACAGAACTTTTTTCATGCGTGTAATGTCCCAAAGCCCTATCGCCTGCGATATCTAAATTTTCATTTACAATTAATGCAGCTAACGGGAATACACCTCCCCCTAGTCCTTTTCCGATTACCAACATATCTGGCACAACATTAAAATGTTCACAAACAAACATTTTTCCTGTTCGGCCTATAGCGGAGGGAACCTCATCAAAAATTAAAAGAATATCATTTTGATCGCATATCTCTCGAACTCTCTGCCAATAATTTCTGGGTGGAAGCTCGACAGTAGTCCATCTCATGGGTTCTGCTATGAGAGCGCCTATCTCTCCTTCCGTCTCAATTATGTATTTTAAATATTCAATACAACCATCATGATTTTCATCTTTGCAGTTAAAATGACACTTGCCTTGTGTAGGAGGAGGAACATGCTCATTTCCAGGCAAAAGAGGTCCTAAATCTTTTCGAAATAAACTTTCTCCTCCTATTGAAATAGCATCAAGTGAGGCGCCGTGAAAACTATCCCACATGGATATTGTTTTGTATCTTCCTGTTGCGTATCGAGCTAGCTTAAGAGCCATTCCTATTGCGTTAGTCCCTCCGGGTGCAAAAAGCATTTTATTTAATTTCCCCGGAGCTAATTCTGCTAAACGCTTTGCGAGATCTATAGCTGATTTATTTGTATAACGTCTCGGACAAAAAGGAAGTTCGTCAAGTTGTTCTTTGATCGCTTTAATAACTTTTGGATTTCCATAGCCTACTTGGTGCACACTATTGCCATGAAAGTCCATGATGTTTCTACCCTGCAAATCTTTTAAATAAATACCCTCACTGTTAGTGAGAACATTTAAACAAGGACTAGAAAGCGATTGATGTAAAAAATATTTTGCGTCTTCAGATAATAAATTTTTTGTCTCTTTGCTTATATGGGCTTCTGACCACGCTTTTCTTTGAGGAGATAAATTTATATCACCTTCTGATACTTTTTCACTTGAGCTTAGTTTGTTCTTTTTTGACATAAGATTAGCTAATGTCTAAGCTATTACAATTAGCTAAAAATATGAAGTTACTATTTTAGGCTTCTCATATGAAAGCTTTGAGGTCTTGTCAATTGATCAAAGGCTAAAACTGATAAAGAACAACCTACACCAGTATCCTTAACACCAGTCCAGGCAAGTGCGGGGTCAAGGTAATCACATCTATTCATAAAAAAGGTACCTGTTTCAATGTCTTTACCAAAATCTTTAGCAAAATCTAAATCTTTGGTCCAAATAGATGCTGTTAATCCATAAGGGCTGTCATTCATCAATGATTTAGCTTCATTATGATCTTTGACTGGCATAATACCAACCGCAGGGCCAAAGGTTTCTTCCATCATAAATCTCATTGAATGATCAACATCAATCATTACTTGAGGGGCTACATAACAATTATCTTCTTTAGAAATACTAAATTTAGACTCATCTATTAATCTTTTAGCTCCTTGTTTTTCTGCTTCTGAAATTTGGCCTCGAATAAAGTTTGCAGCCGAAAGTCGAACAACAGGTCCAAGATTAGTATCCTCTTTCGAAGGGTCACCTAACTTGTACTGCTCAGTTAAACTTTTAAAACCATCAATAAAGTCCTTATAAATTGACTGATCTACATAAATTCTCTCAATACCGCAACAAGACTGTCCGGAGTTAAACATTGCGCCATCCACTAAATTCTCGATAGCGTGATTTAAATCTGCATCAGATCGAACATAAGCTGGATCTTTACCTCCTAATTCAAGTCCAACATTTATAAAGCGAGTACCAATATATCTTTTTACTTCCTGGCCACCTTTTACCGATCCGGTAAAAACAACATGGGCAATTCGATTATCTGAAATAATTTTTTCACAAGATTGATGATCTGTGTGAACAAATTGAAATACGCCTTCAGGCAAGCCTGTATTTTCAAAAGCTTGCGAAATTAACTCAGCACATCGAGGTGATTGAGAGGAATGCTTAATTAAAATAGTATTGCCTGCTAATAAAGCAGGGACAATAGTATTGGTTGCGGTAATAATAGGATAGTTCCATGGAGCCATGACAAATATGACTCCAAGAGGTGACTTATAGATGTAATTATCAAATTCATCATTTTTGGTAGCAGGAATATTTTGAAGAGACTCTTTGGCGATCTTTACCATGTGTCTTGATCTTTCCTCAAAACCTCTTAATTCGTTTCCACATTGAGAAATAGGTCTTCCAATTTGCCAACAAATCTCTTTTGAAACCTCCGGTTTAAGCGCAATTAAATTATCGATAAATTTGTTAATAATTGTAATTCGATCTTCGATGGAAGTATTTCTCCATGACTGAAAACTTTTTTTGGAATTCTCGATGACTTTATCAATTTCATTTTGGGTTGATAAAGGTCTTTCTAAATAAACAGAATTATCAATAGGGGTAATTGTTTTTTGAATGCTCATATTTGCTCCACAGTTAAAGGCAATATAATGAAAATTTGCTCAAAAAAAGTCAATGGCTTTCTTTAAATTACTGAGTTTACATATTATTGATAAAAATTTAGATTTTTGTTGTGAAATTAAATCTCAAGGGAAAAACGGTTGTAGTCACTGGGGCCGCAGGCGGGATGGGCCTAGCAACAATAAAATTATTACTAGATTACAACGTGAAAATTCTTGCTTTAGATATACAAAAACCAACTAAAAAAATTCTTCACCATAAAAAAGTAACATATTGTCAAATCGATTTAGTCAATGAAGTTGAATTAAAAAAAGCTATCAATAATTTTATAAAAACCAATAACAGAATAGACTACCTAGTAAATACCACGGGAGTTTTGTGGTTTGGAAAAGATGTTTCTGCAGTTGATCTGGACTTAGATATTTGGGATCAAGTCTTTGATATAAATCTTAAAACTATGGTTTTGCTCTCTAAGTTTATCATCCCCGTGATGAAAAAAAATAAATTTGGATCTATGGTTCATATATCTTCAGTTGATGCTCTTTCGGGTGATGACAAACCTCAAGACGCTTATGGTGCAAGTAAAGCCGCCATGATCCGATTGTCTAAGTCATTAGCTATCCAGTTCGGGTCATATAACATAAGAAGCAACTGTATTCTTCCAGGCGCTGTAGAAACTCCAATGCAAGATCGATGGAAAAAAATCCCTAATGCAAAAAAAAACTTAAAAGAATTTATGCCAATTAAAAAAGTTATTCAGCCGGAGGGCATAGCTCAAGGAATTTTATTTTTATTAAGTGAACAAAGTGAATATATAACTGGAACTGAATTGGTTATTGACGGAGGATTGACTGCGAGGCCTTAGGAGGCTTTGCTAGTTGAATACCTTGCCATAAAGCTTTGAGCAAGGCTTCTTAAAGTTCCAAGTTGTTTTAATCGAGATACCCCATCAACAATTCCGTCCACTGATTTACTAATAAAGTTTTTGGTAGCAATATTTTTATTAGATCTATCATTTAACCAATAAATTAGAGTTGCTAAGTAAATCATCGAAAGTAATCCTCTTTTAGAGTAATAACTAAAGTCATTTGATGTATCGCCAGAAAGCTTCCAGATAAAATCACTATTTTCATGAAGTAACTTTATTGACATTAAAAGATTACCTGGACGAAGTAAGAACTTTAACATCTCTGGTAAAGCCTTTTTTAAATAAGCATTACTATCAAACTTTAATTCTAGGATCGTTTTAATTTTATCTCTTACTTTTAGGCGAGAATTATTAAAAGAATTATAATTCTTTTCAACAAAAGCATTATTTTGGGCAATGAGAAACTTTAATACATCGTATTCAAAGGATGGGAACAATAAAGCTAGATTAGGTGTCGAGATCTTCAGTTTTTTTGCACATTGAAGAAGGGTTTCTCTCGACCAGCCAAATTTTGGTACATCTTGAACAAATAAATTGGCTAATTTTTCTTGCTTTGATTTCATAATTATATATAACTTACGCCTTTATGAGGTTACTAGATTGACTATAGAAGTACAAGTTAGAGATAATAACGTAGAAGCCGCTATTCGCGTTTTGAAGAAAAAGCTTTTAAGAGAAGGTATTTTCAAAGAGTTAAAACTTAGAAAACATTATGAAAAACCATCTGAAAGAAAGCTTCGCGAAAAAGAAGAATCTATTAAACGATTCAAAAAGCTAATGCGTAAAAAGAAATACGATTAGTTTTCTAATCCCTTTATTATATCTTCACAAACTTTTTTCGCATCTCCAAACAACATCAATGTGTTGTCTCGGAAGAATAGCTCGTTTTGCACTCCAGCATAACCACTAGCCATACCCCTTTTCACAAAGAATACTTGTCCTGCATTTTCTACATCGAGAATAGGCATTCCATAAATCGCACTAGTTTTGTCTGTTTTTGCAGCTGGGTTAGTGACATCGTTCGCTCCGATTACAAAAGCAACATCAGTTTGAGAGAAATCCCTATTAATTTCATCTAATTCTAAAACTTCATCATAGGGAACATTAGCTTCTGCTAATAAAACGTTCATATGGCCTGGCATTCTTCCAGCTACAGGGTGAATAGCATAACGAACTTGAGCTCCTGCCGCTTTTAATAAGTCACCCATTTCTCTTAAGGCATGTTGTGCTTGCGCAACGGCCATACCATAACCAGGAACAATGATAATTGTTTTACTATTTTTCATCATGAAAGCAGCATCTGCAGCATTACCCTGTTTTGCAATTCGGTCATCTTTGACTCCCGTTGCACTGGCTGCTTGCTCGCCACCAAATCCACCTAATAAAACATTTAAGAATGATCTATTCATTCCTTTACACATAATGTAACTCAAGATTGCTCCTGAAGATCCCACTAGGGCACCAGTAATAATTAGAAGATTATTTGATAGAGTAAAGCCAATACCAGCAGCGGCCCAACCTGAATAAGAGTTAAGCATAGAAACAATAACCGGCATATCTGCGCCACCAATTGGGACGATCAACAGAACGCCAATTAAAAAGGAAGCCACAACAATCATCCAAAAGTATTCTGGATTTTGATCGATACAAAATTTTGCAATCAATGCAATAATTCCTAGTCCTAGAAGAAGATTAAGAAGATGTTGACCTTTAAAAACTAAAGGGTTTCCTGAAACAAAACCTTGAAGCTTACCAAAAGCAATGATTGATCCTGTAAAAGTAACAGCACCAATAGCTGTTCCAATGGCCATTTCAACCAAACTGCCAAGAGGAATATTTCCTGGAGTTCCAATATTAAAAGCAATAGGATTATAGAAAGCTGAGGCAGCCACAAAAACAGCAGCTAATCCCACCAAACTATGGAAAGCCGCAACCAACTGAGGTAATGCGGTCATTTGAATTCGTATAGCAATAACACTTCCAATTAAGCCACCAATGATAAAAGCAATTGCGATTTCTTTATAACTTAATACACCTGGATTAGAGACGGTCGTAATAATTGCTATAGTCATACCTAGGATGCCGTAAAAATTTCCTCTTCTAGCTGTAGTAGGATGAGACAAACCTCTAAGAGAAAGGATGAATAAAATTGATGAAATTAGATACGCGACTGATGATAAATTTGACATATGGTTTTCCTTTAACTCTTCTTCTTAAACATTGATAACATTCGATTAGTTACAACGAAGCCACCAAAAATATTAACAGCAGCGAGGCCTACAGCAACGAGCCCAAAATACTTTGAGATAGTTCCATCAATTGGTCCGGCTGCTAGCAATGCGCCCACTATGATTACGGATGAGATAGCGTTCGTAACGCCCATCAAAGGACTATGAAGAGCTGGTGTTACCGACCAAACAACATAATAGCCAACAAAACATGCAAGGACTAATACGGTAATACCAAAAATAAGAAAGTCACTATGTCCTCCCGAAGGTTCTAGAACTGTATTTGCTAGCTGATTAGCATGATTAGCTAGATTTTGAGCCTTAAAAGAAAGTAACTCTAATTGTGTTGAAATTTCTGACATGGTATCTCCTTTACTTGATTAAATTTTTTCCTGCTGAACAAATCAAAGTTGCTTTGATAATTTCATCATTTTTGTTAATAACTGGTTTCTTTTTATCCTCAAAATTCATGAGTTTTAAAAAGTTAGATATATTTTTTGAAAATAAACTAGATGCGTTATTTGCCACTCTACCTGGAACGTTCGCATGGCCAACAATTTTTAATCCATTTTTCGAAACAATTTTTCCAAGTTGGCTGTATTCACAATTTCCACCAGACTCTACAGCTAAATCAACAATTACAGATCCTTGTTTCATATTATCCAGCATTTCTTTTTTAAGTATTAAAGGTGCTTTTCTGCCAGGAATTTGCGCTGTACAAATCACAATATCCATACCCTTGAGAGTTTCGGCTAAAAGAGCTTCTTGTTTTTTTTGGTATTCGGCACTCATTTCTTTCGCATAGCCCCCTTTTGTCTCGGCATTTTTGGATTCCTCATCCTCAACCATTACAAATTTACCGCCTAAACTTTCTACTTGTTCTTTAGATGCTATACGAACATCCGTAGCATAGACAATAGCTCCTAATCTTTTTGCGGTTGCAATGGCTTGCAAACCGGCCACACCAGCACCAATAACTAAGACATTAGCCGGGGTGACTTTACCTGCAGCAGTCATGAATAATGGAAGTACTCGATTAAATTCTTGAGCTGCATCAATAACAGCATGATAACCCGCCAAGTTAGCTTGGGAGGAAAGAATATCCATATCTTGCGCTCTTGTAATTCTTGGAACTCGCTCTAGAGAAAAAGCAGAGATTTTTTTGGAATTAAAAATTTTAATAGTATCGGCTTCATTTTGAACATTTAGTTGAGAAATAACCATCGAGCTACTTTTGAGTTGTTTGGCTTCATCAGAGGAAGGGCAATTAATTTTTACAATGATATCGGATGTTTTTAGAATTTCTTTTGAAGAGGAAATTGTTGCTCCTGCTTCTTTATAGCTTTTATCTGTAAAACCAGATAATAAACCTGCATTTTTTTCAATCAGGACTTGATGGCCAGATTTGATATAATTTTTTGCTTCATCGGGGCTAATAGCTACCCTGTTTTCAAATTTCTTTTTTTCTTTAATTGTTCCGATTATCATAATTGAGTTCCTTTTGGTGGTATATTGTATACCAGATTAAATTCCTATTTTTAATTATTTATATGAGTTTTTTAACGAAACTAAGCGAAATTAAGATTAAATTCCAGCAGATTTAAGAGCTTTTTTTTGATTGCTTTCAACATTTTGAACGGAAAAATCCTTAATTAGCGCGTGAAATAACTTATACCAATTTATTTCTGCTTTTAGATGGATAAATATAGATCCTAATCCAACCGCAGCTCTATCCATAAAAACAAACTCTCGAGGAGGTTTGACTCCCCCATATTTCTTGAGTTCTCGATGAACTTCGCCGGCAATTTTTGCACCATAAATACCACTGTCCGAGTCCTGAATTCTTCTAACTTCGTTTTTAAGTATGGGATCATAGAGAAATAGTGCCCACTTATTTAAAACAGTCATCAATTTATTGTCGATATCTTTAAATCCCCACGCTTCGTAGGCTTTTTTTATTTTGGAGTTATCCTTTTGTTTGAGAGCAAAATATAAATCAATCACTCCTTTAACAAAAGTTGCTGGAAAAATTCTAACGCAACCAAAATCAAATAAATTAATATTATTTTTTTTATCTACAGAATAATTTCCTAAGTGAGGGTCCCCATGAATTATTCCATATTTATAAAAAGGATAATACCAAGTCATGAATAGTTTTTTTGCAAGATCATTTCTTAATTTTTGAGGAGCATTCTTGTATTCAATTAATTTTTTTCCTTCTAGATATTGCATCACTAGCAATCTATTTGTAGAAATTTTTTCATATACTTTTGGGATTTTGATGTATTCATTTTTTTGATGGATGAAATTAAAAACTTTTAAATGTTTATACTCTAATCGATAATCTAATTCCTCTTTGAGTCTTGCTTCGATTTCTTTATAAATTTCTTTTATTTGTATTGATTTGTTGTAGCTAGAATAAATTTTAAAAATAATTTTTAATTGACCAAGATCGGCTTCAACTGCTGATGCCATATCTGGATATTGAAGTTTACAAGCAACATTTTCTTTATTTGGCATTGTTGCCTTATGAACTTGACCTAATGAGGCGGCAAAACTAGCCTCCCTATCAAAAGATAAAAATTGATCTTCCCAATTCTCCCCCAACTCGGCTTTCATTCTTCTTTTTACAAATACCCATGACATGGGAGGGGCATTGGATTGTAGTTCTGCTAATTTACGAGCATACTCCTCAGGAAGTAAATCAGGGATTGTGGCACTTAATTGGGCCACTTTCATTAAAGGACCCTTAAGATTTCCCAATATTTCTGTTATTTGGGCGGCATATTTTTGATCACTTAAATCAAAATTTAAGTATTTTTTTCCTGCAAATTGTGTAGCTAAAGAAGTTAGTGAGGTTGTGACTTTTGAGTAGCGTTTTACTCGAGAGACAAAATTATTATCTTCTTTCATTGAGAGATTTACTAAATAGCTTTTTCAAATTCATCAATTAAACCAGTAATCATTGATAAACCTTTTTGCCAACTATCTTTATTTTTCAGATCAACATTAAAAGGCTTTAGTACTTCACTATAATGTTTCGAACCTCCACACTTAAGTAAATCAATGTAATTATTTTTAAAATTTGGCAATCCTTCATCATAAAGTTGGATTAGTATATTGACGAGACAGTCTCCAAAAGCATATGCATAAACATAAAACGGAGTATGAATAAAATGAGGAATATAAGTCCAAAAATATTTATACCCTTCGGTTAACTCAATATGAGGGCCAAGACTTTCGGATTGTGTTTTCATCCAAAATTCACAAATTTGATCAGATGACAATTCTCCTTTTTTTCTTTCATTGTGAAGTAATTTTTCAAACTCAAAAAAAGAAATTTGCCTGATTACCGTATTAATCATGTCTTCAATTTTAGAAGCTAGTAAATATTTTTTTGTCTCTTCATTGCTCTCTGCTAAAAGAGTTCGAAAAGTCATCATTTCGCCAAATACACTTGCTGTCTCTGCTAAAGTTAGCGGAGTGCTCGATAATAATAATCCTTGCTTTGATGATAGATATTGATGACATCCATGTCCAAGTTCATGGGCTAATGTCATTACATCGCGCGTTTTGCCATGAAAATTAGTTAGAATATAAGGATGAATAGAGGGAATTGTAGATGCAGCAAACGCACCTGGAGATTTTCCAGATTTTAATTCTGCATCAATCCAATTATTCTCAAAAAATAAAAGTACAATATCTTTAAAGCTTTGATCAAAATTACCATAAGATCTCAAAACCATATCTTTGGCCTCTTCCCATTTAATTTTCAAATTAGGAGAATTGGGATATGGAGCATTTCGATCCCAATAGTTAAGTTTGGATTGATTAAATAATTTAGATTTTATTTCATAATAACGGTGGGATATATTTTTGTAATTTGAGATAACACTTTGGCTAAGTGCTTCGACCACCTCATCCTCCACATTATTTGCCAAATTACGAGACTCAACAGGGGATTTATAATTTCTCCATTTATCATTAGTTATTTTGTCTTTAGCAAGAGTGTTAGTAATAAAAGTAAAAATTTTTGAGTTGTTTTTAAAAACACGCTCAATACTTCCTGCTGCTTCTTTTCTCGTTTCAGCATTATGGTCTGATAATAAATTCAAAGCATCCGAACTATTTAGTTGTTTATTTTGAATATCAAATTTTAAATCATTAATTTGTTCTTCGAAAAATCTTACCCATGAAGAATTAGCAGTTAAACTTTTATCTAAAAAAATTTGTTCACTTTTTTCATCCAGTTGATGATCTTTAAATCTTCGAATATTGATGAGCCAATTTTTATATTTTCCTGAACCAAGAATTAATTTTTGAAACTTTTCTTCAGGCAGAGAGTTTATTTCATTGGTGAAAAAGATTAAATTAGAAGAAATTTCAGTGAGTTTTTCATTGATACCTTGATAAAACTGAACAGTCTCCTCGTCATTCATATTAGTTGCGTAAATCAAAAAAGCATAATTTCCTAATTTATCACCTGTCTCGTTACCATTTTCATATTCTTCAATGACAGACTCAAAACTATTTGAATATTTCTCAATTTGCCCTTTATACTTTTTATTAAAGGACTCGGAAAATTTTTTGAAAGTATCCAAATCAAGGTTGATTTGATCGTCTTTAATATTGAGGTAGAAATCCTCTAAATTCCAATTTGGTAACTTTTCACTCATAATTCTTACTATTATTTATCTTTAAATTTTTGTAACTGTTCTGTCGTTGCTTCTTTTTGATATTTTTCTTTCCAATCCGAGTATGACATTCCGTATATAATCTTTCTAGTTTCTTCATAATCTAGATCATAACCAAGTTCAGTTGAGTACTTCCCGTACCACTTAGAGAGACAATTTCTACAAAATCCACTAAGGTTCATCAAATCGATGTTTTGAACATCGGTTCTTTTTTGCAAATGATCAATTAAATGATCAAGGACTTTTGCCTTAATCAAAATTTCATTTTCTTTACTTATTTTACTCATAGTAATTTACTAATATCATGTTATTAATTTTTTATCGAAATGAATCAGTTAAAATTAAGAAATAGACGAGCAAAAATTGTCGCTACGCTTGGACCCGCTTGCGAAACTGAAGAAACTATCGAAAAGCTATTCTTAGCTGGGGTTGATGTCTTTCGTTTAAACTTCAGTCACGGATCGCATGAGGATCATATTAATAAAGTTAAAATAGTTCGAAAATTAGAAAAAAAATATAATCATTTCATTTGTATTTTGGGCGATCTCCAAGGTCCAAAATTTCGAGTTGGTAAATTTTCAAATGTCAAAGAACAATTAAAAAAAAATCAAGAATTTACGTTTGATCAAAATAAAAAAGATGGAGATAACAAAAGAGTTTATTTGCCTCATAAAGAGATATTTAAATCAATTTCCGTAGGCCAGCGACTCCTCGTTAATGATGGGAAAGTTCGGTTAAAAGTAAAATCTAAATCACCTACTACAATTAAATGCATAGTTACCGATGGTGGGGAAATTTCAAATAATAAGGGATTAAATATTCCCGACACTAAACTTGATTTAAAAATTATTACACCCAAAGATAAAAAAGATCTTCAACTTGCTATCAAACTAGATGTTGATTGGATTGCCCTGTCTTTTATTCAAACCACCAAAGATTTACTCACAGCAAAAAAATTAATCCCTTCTAAATTTAAAGTAATGGTAAAGGTAGAAAAACCCTCTGCAATGGATGAAATTGAGTCGATCACCGAAAACTGTGATGGAATAATGGTAGCTAGAGGTGACCTAGGTGTTGAAACCAATCCTGAAGATGTTCCAATCCATCAAAGAACGATGGTGGCCGCTTGTCGAAAGTTTGGGCGTCCTTGTATCGTTGCAACTCAAATGTTAGAGAGCATGATTGACTCTCCCACTCCTACTCGTGCTGAAGCCTCAGATGTTGCTACAGCGGTGTTCCAAGGAGTCGATGCCGTCATGCTATCTGCTGAGTCCGCGGCTGGGAACTACCCAAAAGAGGCCGTTGAAATGATGGATAAAATTATAAAAAGAGTCGAGAGTGATACAAAATACTTAGCAAATATCCAAAACTATAATCTTGATCACACCAAAACATCGACTGAAGCGATAGCAACGGCAGCATTAGAAGTGGCGAGTATTGCTAGTTGTAATTGTATTGCCACTTTCTCGCAATCAGGAAGGTCAATCCTTCGAGTTGCTCGAATGAGACCTGACGTTACTTTAATTGGCTTGACGACAAACTCCAAAGTGGCTCGTCAAAATGTTTTAACTTGGGGAACCTTCATGGATGTTGTAGATGAAATCTCTTCCTCCACTGAAATGGTTGATAGAGCTTGTAGGGTCGCTAAAACTCGTAAAATTTTAAAGAATGGTGAAAAAATAATCATCACAGCCGGTGTTCCTTTTGGAAAAGTTGGAACAACAAATACGCTTCGAATAGCTAAAATAATTGCAGATAATAAATTAACTTAATTTCGAACAAGCCAGCTTAATACGCTGGCATGCATCTTCTAAGATAGAATCTGAGGTTGCATACGAAATCCTAAAAAAACCATCAAGTCCAAATGCGGAGCCCTGCACTCCCGCAACTCCAACTTCTTCCAAAAGATAGTCCATAAAATCGCCATCAGTGCTGATAATCTTTCCAGACTCAGTTTTTTTACCTAAAATCCCCTTGCAAGATGCAAAAACATAAAAAGCACCCTCGGGTACTCGACAAGACAAGCCTGGTGTTTCATTTAAGTGTTTAACAACAAGATCTCTTCTTCTTAAAAAAGACTCGTTATTAGAAGAAATAAAATTTTGATTTCCGTTGAGAGCCTCAACAGAAGCTGCCATGGAGATTGATGCAGTTGATGATACGTTTTGTGATTGAACTTTATTCATTGCATTGATGATATTTGTTGGACCTGCTGCATAGCCAACTCTCCAACCTGTCATACAATAAGATTTTGATAAACCATTCATAGTTAAAGTTCGATCAAATAGAAATGGGCAAACTTCAGCTATGGTATGAAAAATATTTCCATCATAGACAATTTTTTCATAAATATCGTCTGACAGAACATAAACATGATCATGTTTTTTTAGAACTTCACCAAGAGCTATGAGCTCTTTTTTTGTATACATTGAGCCAGTTGGATTGCTGGGACTATTTAACATCAGCCATTTGGTTTTTGATGAAATATTTTTTTCTAAATCTTCTGGTTGTAATTTAAAACCAGAATCTTCGCCGCACTCAACAACAACTGGGGTTCCATCGTTTAAAACAACAATATCAGGATAGCTTACCCAATAAGGAGCAGGGATAATTACCTCATCCCCTGAATTTATAGTTGCGGAAAAGGCATTGTAAATTATGTGCTTACCCCCGACGCCTACAGTGATGTTAGCCAGGTCGTAATCTAAATTATTATCTTCTTTGAATTTTCTTTGAATAGCAGCCTGCAAATCAGGAGTTCCCTTACCTGGGACATATTTCGTAAAACCCTCATTTATAGCTTTGATAGCAGCATTTTTTATGTGATCGGGAGTATCAAAATCTGGCTCCCCAGCGGCTAAAACAATAATATCTCGTCCTGCACGCTTGAGTTCTTGGGCTTTAATATTTGTGGCTATTGTTAATGAAGGCTTAATACTGTTAACTCTATTTGAAATCATTTTTTTTTAATTTAGATATCTATAAACTTATTTAAAAAAAACTACAAGTATGCCTTTTAAAATAGTCAGTGAAAATCAACCCAAAGGGGACCAGCCACAAGCTATTGAGAAATTAATAAAGGGGCTTAAAGATAATAAGCGCAGTCAAGTATTATTAGGGGTAACGGGCTCTGGTAAAACATTTACCATAGCTAATGTAATTGAAAAATATAATCGTCCAACTTTAATAATGGCCCCTAATAAGACTCTTGCTGCACAGCTATATGAAGAATTAAAAATTTTATTTCCTGAAAATGCTGTTGAATATTTCGTCAGTTATTATGACTATTATCAACCAGAAGCTTATGTGCCTCGCTCGGATACTTTTATTGAAAAAGAGTCTTCCATCAATGAACAAATTGATCGATTTCGACACTCCGCAACGCGATCTCTTGTTGAACGTGAGGATGTTATAATCGTGGCAAGTGTTTCTTGTATCTATGGTATTGGTGCCGTTGATTCATACTCCAAAATGACTCTTGAAATAGAAAAAGGACAAAATTTGAATTTGATGGAATTTCTTCGAGAACTTGTCGATCTTCAATATAAAAGGAATAATATAGATTTTCGAAGAGGAATGTTTCGAGTAACTGGTGACCGAGTTGATATATTTCCTGCTCATTTAGAGGATATAGCTTGGAGGGTAAGTTTTTTTGGTGATGAGGTTGAAGAAATTAAAGAATTTGACCCTTTAACGGGTGAATTTCTTCAAGATTTTGAAAAAGTAAAAATATTTGCAAATAGCCACTACATCACTCCCAAACCAAGATTAGAGAGCGCTATTAAAGAAATCAAAAAAGATCTTAAATCTCGATTAGAAGAATTTATAAGAGAAAACAAACTATTAGAACACCAACGCCTCAAAGAGAGGACAAACTTTGATTTAGAGATGATTCAAGCAACAGGGACATGTTCGGGTATTGAAAACTATTCAAGATATTTAAGTGGCAGATCAGCAGGAGATGCTCCACCGACTCTATATGAATTTATTCCTGAAAATTCTTTACTTATTATTGATGAGTCTCATGTAACAGTGCCTCAAATAAATGGAATGTACAAAGGAGACCGATCAAGAAAAAGTACTCTCTCTGAATATGGATTCAGATTACCTTCATGTCTAGATAATAGACCGCTAAAATTTGAAGAATGGGATATGATGCGACCTCATACAATTTTTTTATCTGCCACTCCAGGCCCTTGGGAGCTAAATGAAGTTAATAATGAATATGTTGAGCAAATTATTCGCCCTACTGGACTCATAGATCCTAATTGCGAAATAAGAACAACAGTTAATCAGGTGGAAGATCTTGTGGGTGAAATTCAAAAAACATTATCTCAAAATAATCGAGTACTTATTGCCACTTTAACAAAAAGAAATGCAGAAGACTTAACTAACTATTTGAAAGAACAAAATTTTAAAGTTGAATATATGCATTCTGATGTGGATACGATTGATCGCATAAAAATCATTCGTTCCCTTCGCATGGGGGAAATAGATATCATTATTGGTATCAATTTATTGAGAGAGGGGTTAGATATTCCTGAGTGTGGTCTAGTAGCTATCCTTGATGCGGACAAAGAGGGTTATTTGAGATCAAAGACAAGTTTAGTTCAAACCATTGGACGAGCAGCTAGGAATGTCGATGGAAAAGTTATTTTATATGCCGATATCATGACTAAAAGTATTCAAGCAGCTTTAGAAGAAACTAATTATCGCAAATCTAGACAACAAGAGTACAACAAACTTCATAATATCACCCCCCAATCTGTGAAAAGAAATATTGGTGAAATTATTGAGAGCATCTATGAAAAAGATAGCTATACTGTGAGCTTATCTAAAGATGAAGATTTAAGTCCAAGTAAATTTGAAAAACATATCCAAAAACTTGAAAAAAAAATGCTATCTGCGGCAGAGAACTTAGACTTTGAAAAGGCAGCTATGTTTCGAGACGAAATAAGAAAAATTAAAAAAGATCAAATGGGAATGAGGAAATGATACAAAGTTTTTTTGGCCTAATTATAAGTTTAGTCGTTCTTATATGGTCTTGTGAATTTGCAATTAAAAATTCCATTCTTGTTTCAAAAATCTTCAACATTCGAGAAATATTTGTGGGCATCTTCATTATTGCTATTGGTACTTCACTACCAGAATTTGCTGCAACATTCCAAGCACTGCAAATGGGTGCAGAGGGTATTGTTGCTGGAAATTTAGTTGGAAGTAATATTGCAAATATTTTGCTCGTTGGGGGCATTATGGTTTTCCCTCTGAAAACATTAAATGCAGTAAAACAAGATCAAAGTACAGCCATATTCTTTATTTGTTTTTCTATACTTTTCTTTTTTTTAATTTTCTTTGATTTCACATTAGGAATAAAATTTAGTTTATTATTTATTTTATTATTAATTCTTTTTTTTTATTTTGAATTAAAAAAACCAACTGAAGAAGAAACTCTTTTAAAAGAAAACAATTATCAATCAACAATTATCATTATTTCTAAAATTATCATTGCTTTCATTATTTTATTTTTTAGTTCTCAATTTTTTATTGCTTATGCCAAAGACTTAACAGAATTACTTGGCGTTGCAGAAACTACTGTTGGTGTAACAGTTGTGGCTTTTGGGACGTCAATTCCTGAAATTGTAGCTACAATCATAGCAATTATAAAAAAACAAAATAATCTGGCGGTTGGAAATATTTTAGGATCAAATATTGCAAATATTTTCGGTATTACACTAATTGCTATTTTTATGAATGGTCAGATAAATTATTATGATCTTTTAACCTCCATAGACAAATGGATATTTTTATTGTCTTCAATAATATTTTTTCTAATGATTTGGAAAAAGATGGCTGGAAAACTATTATCTTCGGCACTAATATTTGCTTATTTAAGCTATTTTACCTATTTATACTTATAAAAAATTTTAAAAATGAAAAAAATAAAAATTATAGCTCTGATCATCTTTCTTCTAGTTTTAATACTAATAGCTCTTAGTTTTTTTAAATTACCCATTAACACAATCACAAATAACTTGGTAAAGGAGCAAACTAAAAACAATGTCTTTCTGACAACCTCGGGAGAGCAGTCACTAATACTCCTGCCTAAACCGCAAATTGAAATTAATGATGCATCATTTTCTATTCAAAATGATTTAGTTGTGGCGGATGTTAAAACAAAAAATATAAAGTTCTCTCGGTCACTTCTAAATAATGATAATGTTACAATTTATGTTCCTAATGCCACAATTGAGAACCTAGATATTACTTCTCTTGAAAATGACGTTCTGCTTGAAGGAGATCTTGAAAATTTAGAAATTAGAATTTTATCTAGCGAGAAATCAACTGAAATATTTTCAAACATTTTTTCATACAAAGAAGCAAAGGTCCAGTTTGACGCTTTGATTGAAGATGAGGCTCTTAAAAAATTTAAGTTTTCAATTCAAAATTTAGATGTCAATGAATTAGTTTTATTGCTAGATCAAAATTATCAAAAGTTTTTAAAACAGATCAACTTCGATACAATTGATATTGACGGTGAATATACTCAAAATAATTTTTCAATTAATAATTTAATTCTCAATTTTAGTGAAAACTCACAATTAAATCTCTCAGGTTTGATTAACCTAGATAATATTTTTAATTCCAAGCTTAATATTCAAGGTTCAAATATTCCTTTGGAAATTATCTCACAATTTTTGCAAAATATTAATCTGGTAGATATTTCTATCTTACCGAAAGGAAATCTGGCTAATTTTGATATCGAATATTCCGATTATATCAAAATAAATACTCTCAGTTATGTAACTCAATATGAAAGTAAAATTGATTTAAAAGGCAGTTTTAATTACATCGATTTTTCAGATATTGATGTTGAAATTGGTATAGCATCAACGTCATCAAAAGATATTTCTAGTCTAATTCAATTAATTTTTCCTACTTTGAAATCAGATTTTATTGATTTTGACAAATTATCCCTCTCCTCAATTTTAAAAGGTAAAGATTTAAAAATTAAAGAATTTAATTTATCAAAAGATGAAACTTTTATCAGTGTTTTAGGCGATATAAACTTAGGGGATTTTTCAAAGCGAGGATTGCAAATAAAGGTTAATAATTTCAATCAATATCACCTCATCCCTAATGTCCACATAAAAGAAGCTCTAAATCAACTCAATAATTCTTACCTTGATATGGATGGAACCTTGATCAACGATGAAGTGTTCTTTAATTCCCTAGATGTTTTTCAAGAGAATGAATTAAAACTATCAGTAAACGGTGAAATAAATTTATCAAATATTCAACAAACATTTTTAAAGATAAATTTACATCGTTTAAAATCAAATGATCTTAGAAAATTAGCAGAATATAGTAATCAAATAGATTATATAGAATACTTTGAACTGTTCTTATTTGATAATATGAAGGGAAATATAATAGTCGATCTCTCTACTAATAGTTATGTATTAGAAAATATTGAAATTACTCAAGACGAAAGTATTTCCACAATATCAGGAAAAATATTTGAAGAAAAATTTTCAGGAAAAATAAATTTAAAAAGTTTAAACTTAGAAAATCTAGAGAAATTTTTTCTTAAAAGCTCAAGATTGAATGGGTTATTAGATTTAGAAATAGATATTTCTCAGCCCATTGATTTAAACATCATTACTGGAATTAATGGTGAAATTAAAGGAAAAGTAAATATTAATGTCAAAGAAGAGGAAATAGCTTTACTTTTATTTATGCAATCACTCTCTCAAGACATTGAGGATTTTGAACAAATTAATCAACTAATCAATACTCTATCTCTATCTTTTATTAATAATAATATCTCTTTCAAAGGAATTATAACCAACCCCAGCAATAAGAAATTAATCATTAAAGACTTAATTTTTACCTCATCTAATAATCAAGAACTCAAGGGAGAAATAGAATATTTCCATCCTAATTATAAAATTACACTGTTTGATATTTTAGATCAGGATGACTTTATTATTAAATTTGATAATGGCCTCTATACTTACGAGAGAGTCATACCTGATGGAACTATCAGAAAACCTATAGAGGAATTAATACAAAAAAATATTAATAAGATTTTCGAAAATTTACTTCAGTGATTTTTCAACAAAATCGATTACGTCTTTTTCGATCGTAACATTATTTAATCTATTGATTTCTTGGATGCCTGTCGGTGATGTAATATTGATTTCAGTCAAGTATCCGTCTATTACATCTATTCCAACAAATGATAATTTTTTATTAATTAAAAATTTTTTTATAACCGAACATATTTCCTTTTCTCTAGACGAAAGAGTGGTTTTCACTGCAGATCCGCCTGCATGAAAATTAGCTTTTATACTATTTTTTTTTGGAACCCTTAAAACAGCTCCTTTAACCTGCCCATTTACAAGAATTATTCTTTTATCCCCGTTAACAAAGTTCTTTAAAAATTTTTGAATTATTACAGGGTTATTTTGAAATTTTGATATGTATTTTCTCAAATGTTTCTGAAGGTTTTTTTGATGATGTTGAATTTTTTCAATTCCAATACCTCCATTGCCGTATGCTGGCTTAAGGATTACTTCCTTATGTTTTTTAATGAAAGACAATATACTTGAAATATTTGAAGAAATTAAAGTTGGCGGAGTTAATTCAGGAAAATTCATCATAATATGTTTTTCTGGAAAATTTCGCACTTCATTTGGATCATTAATCAAAATAGGTTTTTGAAGTTGACTGAGTAAATATGTATTGGAAATATACTCCATGTTAAATGGGGGATCCTGTCGAATAAAAATTGCATTGAATTTCTCAAGATCAGTATCTTTATAATTTTTTTTATTTTTATATGTGAGTTTTCCGCTTTTATTTAAAATTAGTTCTATATTGATTGCTCTAATTTGATTAGTTTTATTTATTGATGCATAAACCCAACTTGGTGAATTATAGAAACATCGAATACCCCTTGAAAGAGACTCTTTGATAAGCATGTACGTAGAATCTTCTTTAATGTTAATCTTAGTAGGATCATCCATTTGGAATAAAAAATTTTTTATCATTTTAGTAATAAGGCTTATCTAAAATACTAATAACATTTTTTGAATCATTATATTGATCAATCAAAACATCAGCAGGGGTTTTTTGAAGATTGATAATATTTTTTAATTGCTCAAGGTGAATACTTTCATCCTCGCCATCAGAATTAAGATAACCTCTCCTATTAAGTCCACTTGTTGAAATATCAAGTATCATTTTGCCTAATTTATGGAGAGGTTGATTATTGAAATGACATTGTAAACCGTTCTTAGCCACATCATGATAAAGTTGAAGTATATCTGCTTTAGTCCATTGTTTTGTTAAATTCCATAATTCATCTAAATTTTCCTGATCATAAAGTATACCTGTCCAAAAGGCAGGAAGGGCACATATCATTTCCCATTTTCCAGCATCCGCACCTCTGACTTCAAGATAGGATTTCAGTCTAACTTCAGTAAAAATAGTCGATAAATGATTTATCCAATCATTAATTGTCAAATTATACTCCCTTATGCTCTCTTCTTTTGGAGTCTTAGACATCAAATCGTAAAAAGAATATGAAGTGGTATCCACATATTTTCCATTAATCTTTAAAAAATAATTTTTAACTTCTAAAGCAAAATCCACATATTTTTCAATATTAAAAGAATGGTCTAAAAATTCTTCTTTTATTCCACACCTCTGTGTATCTGTGTCTTGCCAAGTATAAATTCTATTACTTTTTATTGAATTGTGTGATCCTTCTCGAAAAGGGGAATTGCAAAATATCGCCATGACAATCGGTTGCAATCTATTAGCAAGTACAAATTTTTTAGTGAGATCTTCCTGATCAAAGTAATCAAAGTTCGCTTGAACAGTGCAAGTTCTTGTCATCATATCAAGACCTCTAGATCCTACTTTGGGCATATACTCTCGCATGATGCGGTAACGATCTTTAGGAATAAATTCTACATCTTCTCTTTTAGAAATGGGATCGAAGCCTAATCCTAAAATACAAAGATTATTTAGTTCTGCATATTCTTGTAGTTCTCGTAAATGTTCATAGGTTTCAGTACAAGTTTGGTGTACATTTTTTAATATTTTACCAGAAAGCTCGAGCTGACACCCAGGCTCTAAAGTAACACTCGCTCCATTTTTTGATAAAGATATTAATTGATTAAAGGAATTATATTCTCCTTTTTGCCAACCTTTTTCGATTAAAAAATGAAAAAGATTTTGAATACTAACTGGGCCATCAAATTCTATCCTTTTTTTATTTGCACAATGAAAAATAAACTTCTCGTGTTCAGTTCCAATACCTTTTGCTTCGGGGCTTGTAAAACTTGAATAAAAATAATTTATAAGATCTGATTTTTGTAACAATTAAAACACACTATTCTTATGGAAGTTACACTTTTTTATTTGATCAGAATACTCTTTAGCTTGGTTTTCTACTTTTTTGGCCACGTCTAATAACCATTTCTTTTTATTATAAGATTTTTTTTGAAAACCACCTTTACCTTCGTGATACGCTAAGTAATGATTGTAAACATCAGTTTTTTCTATTTTAAGGAGTCGATAAGAACCGTCAACATACCAGCCAATGAAGTCACTTGCGTCAGCAAAATTTTTTCTATCCGCATTATAATTACCAGTTGACTGCTTATATTCCTCCCAGGTACCATCAAGAGCTTGGCTATATCCATAGGCGCTAGAAGGTCTGAGCCCAGGTATCAACCCCAATACCTTCTGTCTCGGTGGTCTCGCAGTTCTATTAAAAGATGACTCTTGTTTAATAAAACTTAGCTGTAAACTAACCGGAACTCCCCACTTATCCTTTGTTTTTTCAGCATATGATTTCCATTGAGGATTTGTTTGAAAAATATCACATAAGTTGGATTGGTTAAAATTTCTATCGGTTACACAACCAGATAAAATAATCAAAAAGAGCATTAGAAATTTTTTCATGAAAAATATTTATTTAGATATTCGATCATAATATCTAATCCTTGAAGTGCTGCCCCTTGAGTGTTTAAAATAGACCCTGATGACCAAGCGTAAGTATCAAAGTGAACCCAAGGTATATTTTCATTATTAATAAAATCTTCAACAAACAAAGCTGCAGTAATGGATCCAGCCATACCATCCAAAGATGCATTACATAAATTAGCAAAATGAGATTTAAGTTTATATTTATATGGGGCATATAGCGGTAGACGCCATGCACGGATTTTTTTTTGATTAAGAAGATTAATTTTTTTTGCAACATCTTCATTATTGCTAAAATAAGCTGGGATATCTTCACCCAGCGCTACTCTTGCGGCGCCAGTAAGCGTTGCAAAATCCACAATCAAAGAGGGATTGTATTTGTTTGCTAATTCCATTGCATCTGCTAGAAGCAACCTTCCCTCCGCATCAGTATGAGATATTTCCACTTTCTTTCCAGATGAAGAGGTAAGAATATCTCCTGGTCGCATAGAATTTCCTGATACTGAATTTTCAGCCATAGGAATAATTAAAACAATTTTTGTTTTTTTTAATAAGCTATTGGCCATAAGAAACAAAGAAATTGCAATTGCTGCACCCCCCATATCTTTTTTCATATTTCTCATTGAATTGCCTGGCTTTATATTTACGCCACCCGTATCAAAAGTGACCCCTTTGCCAATTATCACAATCGGCTTATCTTTTTTTAAAATTTTTTTGTTAGAAATATGAAGAATTTCTGGTTTTACAGAGGAAGCTTGTCCAACTGCAAATGTAAGAGGAAATTTTGATTTAATTTCAGCTTGATTATATTCTGTAAAAATAAATTTTTCAAAAAGCTTATTTTTTTTAATTAAACTAAGGAAAGTCTTTGGATTTAATTGATTTGCCGGAGTGTTTATTAAATCTCTAGATAAATTTGTATAAAGGGAGTAATTTTCAAGAAATTTTAGATTTTCTGGATTTTTAACGTAAAGAAGGTTTTTTTGTGGTGATGCATTGAATTTATAACTCCCCCAGCCCCAAATTTTTTGAATGTCTATCTCATTAGAGTCTGCATATTTAAGAAATAAATAATAATTTCCATTATTTTTAGAGGAAAATTCAGCTACACCAGATAAATTTTGATCTTTACCCTCGCCGATCAACACCTCTTTTAAACGGCCATCAGGATAAGGAATTTTTATTATTTTACCATTTTCACCCTTGAAATTATTAGATAAACACCAATTTCTAATAAAAGTGGGTTGCTTTGCTATCCACTTATCAAACTTATTAAATGAAATGACCGAAACTCTAGTAGAACACTCAGTATTATCATTTGTAAACATTAGATATAAAAGGATATTAGAAAAAAATGACTAAACAACAAGCGGAAAAGAAAACGGTAAAATTTGAAACAGAGGTATCCAAGCTTTTAGATATTGTTGCGAACTCTCTTTATACGGAAAAAGAGATTTTTTTAAGAGAATTGATTTCGAATGCATCAGATGCATGCGAAAAATTACGTTATGTTAGTCAAACAGATAATAATGTTAAAAAAATAGATAAATTTGAAATTCGAATTCATGTAAATGAAAAAAACAAGACAATTACAATCCAAGATAATGGAATTGGCATGGACGAAAAAGATATGCAGACAAATCTTGGTACCATTGCCAAATCAGGAACTGAAGATTTCATAAAAAAGTTAGGTGATAAAAAAGGAGATGTGAATCAAATAGGTAAATTTGGTGTAGGCTTTTACTCATCGTTTATGGTCGCAGATCAAGTTGTAGTGAGATCTAAAAAATATGACTCTTCTTCAAGTTACTTATGGACATCTGATGGAAAAGGAACATTTTCTATTGAACCAACCACATTTGATTTTTCTGGAACAGAGATAATTTTATCAATTAAAAAAGATGAAAAAGAGTTTTTAAGTAAGTATAGAATTGAAGAAATTGTAAAAAAATATTCAGATTTTGTCCCTTTCCCAATTTTTGTTACTTCTGAAGATGACAAAAAAGACAAAGAAGGAAAAGAGGAGCAAGTAAACTCAGCAGAAGCGATATGGCTTAAAGACAAAACAAAAATTAAAGATGAGGAATATAAATCATTCTATAATCAAACCTCTACTTATTATGACGAGCCTTTAAAAACAATTCATTTTAAGGCAGAGGGTGTTGTGAACTATACTGCTCTTTTGTATCTGCCAAAATCTCAGCCTCAAGATCTCTACCACCCAGACAGAAAAAATAAATTAAAGCTCTATGTTAATAAAGTATTTATCTCTGACAAACTTGAATCCCTTATACCTGCTTGGCTACGTTTTATTCCAGGGGTAGTTGATACCGAAGATCTAAGCTTAAATATTTCAAGAGAAATATTACAAAATAATGCGGTCATAAATAAGATATCTACTGCGATTACCAAAAGAATTCTTAAAGAGATATCAGATCTCAAGAAGAAACAGCCTGAGGATTTTTTAGCTTTTTGGAAAAATTTTGGCCCTGTTATTAAAGAAGGTTTGTATGAGTTTAATGATTTTCATGATCAAATTTTTGAATTTTCGATTTTTCACTGCTCTGAAAAAGATGAAATGATCTCCCTAGACCAGTACATCAGTGATTATGCAAATGATAAAAAGAAAATTTATTATATTTCAGGTGAGAACAAAGAAAACTTACTTAATAGCCCTCAAATGGAGTTGTTCAAAAATAAAAAAATTAATGTTCTTCTTATTACAGATCCTGTTGATGAATTTTGGATGCCTATGAAGATGAAATTCAAAGAATACGACTTTACATCTATTACAAAAGGTGAGGTCGATCTTGGCGATAGTAAAGATGATAAAAAAGAAACTGAGCAACCAAAGGAAAGTAAAGACTTTATTACCTATTTAAAAGACCATTTAAAAGACAAGGTAAAAGATGTCAAAGTGTCTAAAAGGCTAACAACAAGCGCCTCATGTTTAGTGGCTGATGAAAATGATATGGACATGCATCTAAAAAAACTAATGGCTGCAAATAATCAAAATATTTCTGATGAAAAAAGAATTCTTGAGATTAATATAAATCATAGTCTTGTCTCCAAAGTCATGTCTTTAGACAAGTCGTCAAAAGATAAATTTAGTGAAATACTTTATGATCATGCAAAATTAATGGAGGGAGAAAACCTTGATGATCCCAAAAAATATACTAATCTTATTTCAGAGTTAGTCTCCTTATAATGCAAGCAAAACAAGAGCAACAAATAGAAATCGTAGACCCTTCAATCGACAAGGTTATGTGTGATGGTGGGACTGGTGACTTAGGGCATCCTGCAGTTTATTTTAAAATAGACAAAAAGAAGGAAGTTATCTGTAATTATTGTAATAAAAAGTTTGTAAAAAAGGACTAATCTTTTCTTTCTTTATTTACTTCCCTAACAAGAAAATCTCTCAAAGCCTCTATTTTTTTTGATCCCTTCAACTCAGGCGGATAGGTAAAATAAATAACTGCTTTTGGAGTTTTGGCATCAGGAAGAATAGGAACCAAATTATTCTTTGAACTCTTCATGTACTCAGGCAGCGCCCCAATTCCTGCCCCTCCCCCAATAGCCCGCATAACTCCATACATATTAGAGATAAACAAAGTTTTAACTTTTTTATTTTTGGGAATTAAATCCAAGATGCAATTAACATCGGGAATAGAAGGCTCTACATCATGACCAAAGGCAATAATTTTATGTTTAGATAATTCACTAACATCATTTGGAATGCCATATTTTTCAATATATTCTGGAGATGAATAAATTTTGAACTGAAATTTATATAAGGGAAATCTTATAAGATCGACTTGAGTGGGCTCCCGCAGTCTTAAAGCGACATCGGCCTCACCTTGAGCAAGGTCTGTATATTTATTTTCAATTCTAATAGAAATATCAATATCTGGATAAGAATTAGAAAATTTTACTATTCTTGGGGCCAACCATGTTGTCCCAAAAGCAACAGTGGCCGCAATAGTAAGTGATCCTGTCGGTTTTTCTTTGGATTCAGTGAGTTGTGCTTCTGTTAAAGCAATTTTTCCAAAAATATCATGCGCTGTTTTAAATAATATTTTACCTTGTTCAGTTAAAGTTAAACCTCTTGCATGACGCTTAAATAAAGAAACTTTCAACTCCCTCTCTAGAGAGCTTATTTGTCTGCTAATTGATGAATGACTGATATTCATTTTATGTGCAGCCTCTGAAATATTTAAATCCAGAGCTACATTGTGAAATATTTTTAATTTATCCCAATCCATTAATGATATTTGCCTCTTTTAGTTTATTTATACTATCTATTTTATTATTAAACAATGACCAGTCATCATATTTATCAATGGCATCCCAAATTTTTTCGATTTCATCATAATATAAAGTTTCATAAGGAATTAAATTCAATTTATCCAAACTTAATTCTTGAATAGAGTCATGATTTTGAAAAATTTTCTCTAGATTATATTTTTGATATTTTTGATTTAAATCTTTTCGATTTTTAATTTTTTGCATTCCGCCTCTTAAATCATAATAAACCTCTTCATAGAAAAAATCCTGGTCGCTTAATATTTGATAAAATTGATTAAGGAATCTTGTATTATGATTTGGATTTATATGTGGCTTAATCATCAGTCTTTTAAATAGTAGCCTTAAAACCTCATCATTATAGAGATCAACGAACTTTTTTAGCTCATTTACTAAAAGTTCTTTGTCTAAAAATTTAGTAAAAATTGAAGCTAATTGCTGAACATTCCAAAAAATAGCATCGGCTTGTTTAGAAAAACGATAAAGCCCAAAACGATCAAAATATGCAGCGATTTTATTAGGATCATATTTTTCTAAAAATCTATAAGGGCCGTAATCAAAGCTCTCACCTGTAATATTGATATTATCTGTATTTAAAACGCCGTGAACGAAACCATAAATGTTATAGGAGGCGGCTAACTGAGCGCATCTGCAAACAATCTCAGAAAAAATATTAATAGGTATATTATTTTGGTCACTGAATTTGAAATAGTATTTTCCAATGCTACTTATTAAAAATTCTATACTTTGAAAATCTTGATGAAATGCATGATATTGAAATGTTCCAATTCTTAAATGGGAATGAGAAACTCGCACCAATAAGGAAGAGCGCGTAGGTGATGGTTCGTCATTTCTACTTAATTGCTCTCCGGTTTCAACTAAAGAGATTGATTTTGAGGTATTGACACCTAAAGCATCTAAATAATTTGAGCATAAAACTTCTCTGACGCCTCCTTTTAAAGTCAATCTACCATCTCCACTTCTCGAGTATGGAGTTATACCGCTACCTTTGGTTCCCAGGTCAAGCAGATCATTATTTTTATAAAATTGGGCAATAGTAAAGCCCCTACCATCTCCAATATCTGGATTATAAACTTGGAATTGGTGTCCGTGATAGCGCATTGCAAAATTTTTACCCTCAGGCAGTAAAGGGCTTTCAAATTTCCCAAAAAGGTTGGTCCATTCTTCATCACTTAAATTATTAAACTCCTCAAAATAGGGATTTCGATATCTAGTAATTAATTTTGGAAATTTAGCTGGTTGTACTTTGTCGTAAAAACTATCATCAAGAAAAGCATACGGTGAGACTAATTTAAATGTACTCAGCTCAATCAAATAATATCCCTAGGATTAGAAAAGGGAATGTCAAATAATTCTGCAACCGGTCTATATGTTAAATGGCCCTTAAATGTGTTTAAGCCATTAAGGTGATGTTCAGAACTATTTAGAAAATTAGATAAACCATTATTTGCAATGGCCTCAATATAAGGCAAGGTGGCTGTATTAAGGGAAATTGTAGAAGTCTTTGGAACAGCCCCAGGCATATTAGCAACACAATAATGAACAACATTATCGACCACATAAGTTGGATTTTCATGAGTGGTGGGTTTGCTAGTTTCAAAACATCCTCCTTGATCAATCGCAACATCCACTACAACGGAGCCTGGTTTCATCAATCTTAGATGTTTTTTTTGTAAAACTTTAGGTGCTTGAGAACCAGGTATAAGTACGGCCCCTATAATCAAATCAAATTTTGCAATTATTGTTTCTAATTGAATACTATCAATATTGAGTATCTCCGCTTTCGGAAACTCTTTTTTTAAAAACTCAATTCTTTTTTCAGATTTTTCTAAAATTGTAATTTTAGACTGCATTCCATTTGCAATCAGGGCAGCATTATAACCAACAACACCCCCACCAATTATTAATGTTTCAGCCGGATTACTATAACTTGAGCCACTTAATAATACACCCAAACCTCCTTGATTTTTTTCAAGACATCGAGCACCGGCTTGAATAGACAGTCTTCCCGCAACCTCACTCATTGGGGTTAGCAATGGAAGACCTTGCGTATCACTGGTTATAGTTTCATAAGCGATGGCAATACATTTGCTATTAACTAATTCTTGAGTTAATTGAAGTGAAGAAGCTAAATGCAAATAAGTAAAAAGTATTTGATTTGGCCGAAGTTGCTGAGTCTCAATAGGCTGCGGTTCTTTTACTTTAATGATTAATTCACAATTTGAAAATATATCCTGAGAATTTTCAATAATTCTTGCACCCGCATTTAAGTAGTCTTCATTTGTAAAACCTGAGCCCAGACCAGCATTGTTTTCAATATGAACTTCATGATTTTGATTAGTTAGCACCTGGGCGCTCTGGGGAGTTAAGCCAACTCTGTATTCATTATTTTTAATTTCTTTTGGAATACCAATTTTCATAATCAAATTTTAACCTCCACTAATTCTTTTTCTCGATCAAGAAACTTATATTCGATTTTTTTAGTATCGAACATTTTTTCTATTTGATCAAAAACATCCTGAGGAGCAAAATCTGCACATGAATAGACATCTAACTGCATCAATCCTGGATTTGTTTCATCCCAAATATGAAGTGCTATATGGCTAGTTTCAATAATCGCAACTGAAGTCATACCTTTATTACCCTTTTCATTAACATAAGTAGTATAAGGTCCGGCTAATAACTTCATTTCTATTTTTCTAATCAAGGATCTTATCCAATCAGAAATTTTATTTAAATCTTCCTCATTTGGAGTCCATCCAATATCTGCTCTAACAATCAAGTGTTTATGTTTTTGTGTCATTTTAACCTCGTATCATAGAGGTATTCATCACAGGGAATACCGACACCTGTGTATTCGTTACAGAGAATAGCTATCTGGTATCAACAATTTAAAATATATTTAGTTTATAAGAAAATTCACTAATATTTTTTATGCGATTTATATAATATATGTAAAATAAAGAAATGATCGGCCTCGAAATTCTAAAAAAAAGAATAAAAGAGGCACCCCAAAGTTCTGGTGTATATCTATTTAAAAATAAAAAGGATTTGCCTATTTACATTGGAAAAGCCATCAATATTAAAAGAAGGCTTTCTAATTACGGGAATTTACCAAAGCTTCCAAGAAGACTTCAAAAAATGGTTTCTCAAACCGTCAATATTGACTTTGAATTAACTGAGTCTGAGAGAAACGCACTTTTATTAGAGGCCTTACTAATTAAAAAATTTTCACCCAGGTATAATATTAGACTCAAAGATGATAAAAGTTTTCCATTAATCAAAATCACCAATGATCAGTTTCCAAGATTAACTCGTTTTAGAAATGATTTCCATAAGGATGATAGGGTTTTTGGACCCTTCACTTCTGCACTCAAGACCGATAAAGTAATAAAAATACTGCAGAAATCATTCAGATTAAGAAGTTGTACGGACCTTGAATTTAGAAATAGAAAGCGCCCTTGTTTACTGTTTGACCTTAAACAATGCTCTGCACCATGTGTTAATAAAGTATCAGAAGAAGAATATGAAATGCAAGTTAATGACACGTTAAAATTTTTTCAAGGAAATCAAAAAAGTATTTTTAATAAGTTAGAAAAACAAATGTTAGATTTTAGTGAAAATCAAAATTATGAAAAGGCTGCTGAATTGAGAGATAGTCTTCAATCTTTAAATTATATCATAAGGGAAGAGATTAAAATTAGCAGTCAAGATACAAACTATGACTATATTCATATTAATAGTAAAGACAATCTATCTATTTTTATTGGATTTGTAAGATATGGTCGCTATTTAGGTGGAAACTTAATATATTTTTCTGAAAAAATTGAGGAAGATTTAGATATCTCTTCTCTATTAATACAGTTTTATATTAAAAGTTTTCGTCCAAAAAAAATTATTTTATCAAAAAAAATTAATGGATATGACCAACTAAAATCAATTATGAAAGATAATTATCAAATAGATATATTTTTAAAAAATAACTCAATCCCTGGAATAAGACAAATTTCTAATCTTACTAAGAAAAAGAACGACAAGGAGGTACTGATTCAAAAACAAAAATATAACACAAATAATGAAATATTAGATTTGGTTAGAAATCGATTTCAACTACAAACCCCAATTGAAAGAATTGAAGCTTATGATAATAGCTTTTATGGTAATAATTATGCAGTGGCCTCCTATGTTGTCTTTAACTCAGATGGTTTCAGCATAAGAGATTCTAGAACTTATAAATTCAAAGATTTCGATTTGAAAAAATTTGGTGATGCGGATTTAATGAGAAGGGTTTTTGATTCCCGATTCTCCAAGGATGATAAAATCTTGCCAGACATAATTATTATTGATGGGGGTGTTCCTTACCTAAAAATCTGCCAAGAAATTCTGAAGAAAAATGGAATAACAGAGGATATTTTACTTTTAGGGGTTACCAAAGGCCATAAAAGAGATTTTCGTTTTGATCGATATCATACACTTCAACAAAAAAATTTGTCTTTAAAAGAAAATCCTCAAATTGAGGGTTTTATTCAAAAAATGCGAGATAAAGCTCATAATCTATCTAAAAAAAATAGTTTAAAGAGAATGTCTGACTCCATGAAAACAAGTTTCCTTGATGGTATTAGTGGAATTGGAAAAATTAAAAAAATGCGAGTGATCAATTTTTTTGGGAATATACAAAATCTCAAGCAAGCATCCAAGGAGGAATTGAGACAAATAAAAGGTTTAAATTCAAAAAATATTAAGGATATATTAGATAAAGTTAATGAATAAGATATATACCATACCAAACATTATTACTTTTATTAGAATTTTTCTGATACCCATTATTCTATACCTACTGTTTTCAGAAAATCCAAATATTGTATTAATTGCAGGGTTTTTATTTATTATATCTTCTGTTTCAGATTATTTTGATGGGTATTTGGCCAGAACATTAAATCAGTCATCAAAACTAGGGACACTTTTAGATCCAATTGCAGATAAGCTTTTAATTGCATCGGTAATTATTGTCCTAGTTGATACAGGCGTGATTTCAAATATACATGTTGTACCAGCTATTATTATTTTACTTAGAGAGATTGCTATCTCTGGCCTAAGAGAGTTTTTAGCAAAATTGAATACAGATATGCCTGTAAGTAAACTAGCTAAGTATAAGACAACTTTTCAAATGGTTAGTTTATCAATTTTAATTATTAGTCTCGGATTTGAATTAAATGATTTACTCTGGAATTTAGGTTTAATTACTTTATGGATTGCGGCCATTATTACACTTCTATCTGGTTATAATTACATGATCAAAGGCATGAAACATATTTGAAAATTACGGTTAAATACTTCTCTTGGGTAAGAGTAAAAATTCAAAAAAGTCATGATCACTTTGAATTTCCTGACATAATTACATTTTCAAAACTTAAAAAGGAATTAATCAATAAGAATTCTTTCTATGATGAAATTTTCAAAGACAGTAGTGTTAAGTTTTTTCTAAATTTGAAGGAAATTGCTGATGAAAATATCCTAATTAATGATGGAGATGAAATTGCTTTGCTGCCTCCAGTCACTGGAGGATAATGATTACAATTACCAAAGAAGATTTTAATCTTGAAGAAGAATTCAAAAAAATTCATTCAAAAAGAAACGGTGCATATAGTTTTTTTTTAGGAACTGTAAGACAGGATATGGACGTTAATATTGATGGTATTTTTTTAGAATGCTATGAAGAGCTAGCTATTCAACAATTAAATAAGATTAGAGAACGCTCCATAAAAAAATGGAAACTAAATGATTGTGTAATCATTCATAGGATTGGAGATCTTCAAATTTCAGATAAAATTGTTCTGGTTATAGCGGCTTCTCCCCATAGATCAGATTGTATTCAAGCATGTGAATATATTATTGATGCCTTAAAAGCGAATGTAGCTCTCTGGAAGTTTAATACTAAAGAAAATGAAAAAAAACCAGTAGAGCAGAAAAAAAAGGATATGAATAAATACTTGACTTGGAATGAAGTGATTAATTAGCTTCTTGATAGTTAGGGTCGACTTCTCTCATATATAAATTTAGAATTTTACTTGTAAGATCTCCAACTTTAAAAATTTGATCATTAATTTTACCAACTGGGGTTACCTCAACTGCAGAACCAGTTAAGAAAATCTCATCAGCATTTTTAATTTCATCAGGATAAATTTCTCTTTCGACTACCTTAATTCCTTGCCGCCTGGCTATGTCAATAACTGTTTGGCGAGTAATTCCATTTAAAAAGCAATCTGGTACCGGGGTGTGAATTTCACCACCCATAACAAAAAAAATATTTGATCCAGTTGACTCAGCAACTCTACCTTTGTAATCCAACATTAACGCATCTGTATAGCCATTTTTTTCTGCTTCATGTTTACTTAAAGTACAAATCATATAAAGTCCGGCAGCTTTTGCATCTGTGGGTATTGTGTCAGGAGCAGGTCTTTTCCAAATAGCGGATTGTAAAGAAATTCCTTTTAATCGATCTTCTTTAGAAAAATAACTAGGCCATTCCCAAGTAGCAATAGCTACATTAATCTTATTCTTTTGAGCCGATACAGCCATCATTTCGCTACCTCTCCACACAACTGGGCGAATATAGCCATATTTTATATTCATTTTTCTGATTGTATCTTCTTGGGCTTGGTTTAATTTTTCTTTAGTAAACGGGATATTCATTCCCATTCTTTTTGCCGAATGGAATAGACGATCAGTATGTTCTTCGAGTTTATAGATTTTCTCACCATAAACCCTAACACCCTCAAATACACAACTGCCATAATGTAGACCATGGTTTAAAACGTGAGTAGTTGCATTTTGCCATTCGACAAACTCTCCGTTATACCAAATAAAACCTATTCTTTTATCAAAAGGGATAATTTCCATAATTCGAAATAATGTAATATTATTTATTTCATTGCACAATATAATTATGAATTAAAGAAATGAATTTAAATTTTGCTAACACTCTTTATTTTAAAAAAGAAAATATCTTAGAGATTATCCTAGGGCTTCATCGATCTTATAAGTACCTACAAAGAGAAATTCAAACTTGCTGTGAATTAAATAATTTAACTTATAACGAATTACTTGTCCTATTAGAAATTAAAAAAGGATTCAAAAAGAAAATTGAAATAGCAAATAAAGTTTATCTAAAAAAGCAAAATCTCAATCTTATTCTCAAGGACTTACAATTTAAAAAGATGGTTACAAATGATAATAAGCGAATAATTATTACGGATATAGGTTTAGAAATGTTAGACAAAACTACAAATCGTATAAATGAAAAAGTTATAAAAATATTTCAAAAAACCGACCCTAAGAATATGGCTGGATTTATTAATATTATTGAATCTTTATGATGAACGATCAGCATATATTACTCGTAGAGGATGACGAAAGCCTTCAACAATTAATCGAGAAATTACTTAAAAATAATAATTATATTGTTTCCAAAGCAAATAACATTGATGAAGCCCAAAAATTAATAAAACTATTTATTTTTGACTTAATTATTCTCGATGTGATGCTCCCCGATAGTACAGGATTAGAATTTTATAGGAACTCAATCAAAGACAGAGTAAACACCCCGGTAATTTTTCTTTCTGCTTTGAGCGATATTGATGACAGAATTAATGGATTAGAATTAGGAGCAGATGATTACATTGGAAAACCGTTTGACTCTAGGGAGCTGATACTAAAAATTAAAAAAAATATCTCCAAAAAACAGTCTTTAGACGTTGTTAATTTAGGAGAAAATACTCAATTTGATTTAAAAAAAGAACAGTTACTCCATAAAAGCTTGAAAGTAAATTTATCAAGCAATGAAGTAAAAATATTAAAATTATTAATAAATAATTCGCATCAATACTTAACTAGAGATTTATTGAATACTGAATTAGGTTTAGATTTTTTATCTAGAAGTGGAGATATGCAAATTTCAAGACTTCGATTAAAACTCAAAAAGGAATGTAATTTAGAAGACTTAATAAGATCAGTGCACGGTAAAGGGTATAAAATTTTTCTTTAATGTTAAAATGGGATCATTTTTCAGAAAGCCTATTAGTTCGATCAGTATATCTAATCACATTACCGATTGTGCTCGTTCAAGTAGTTGGGATAATTATTTTTTTTGAACTTCATTGGGATCTCGTACTAAAACGAAGTGCTCAGTCCATAGTTAATGATATTAAAATTTTAGAACTTACCAAAAATACTGAAGAAATTGATAAATTTGCTAATACTCTTCAAATAATAAAAACCGATCGCAAGCAAATAAATGAAATAAAACCAATATCAAATTGGATTTTCAAAAAAAGAATAAACCAAAGTTTAAGTCAAATTCCAGGACAATTTACTGCTAGTCAAAATGATAATTTTTATATCGTTTCGAATATTCTTGATGAAGATTATTATTATTTGATTCCCAAAAAAAGGATTGAAACAAAAACAGTTTTGGGATTTTTTTTATGGACTATCGCGATCAGTATAATTCTATCTATAATTTCTTATTTTTTTATTAAAAAACAAATTCAGCCTTTAAAAAGATTAGGCATTATTACTAAAAGTTTTGGTAGAGGGATAGAGACACCAAATTTAAAACCCTCTGGCTCTTCAGAAGTGAGAGGGTTAATAAATGATTTTAATAATATGCAAAATAATATTAAAAGCACTTTTGAAAATCAAAGAAATATGCTTGCCGGAATAAGTCATGATTTGAAAACCCCTTTAACTAGAATTAATCTTATGATCGAAGATCTTAACAATGAAGAAATAAAGAGTGCTATTTCTAAAAATATCTCTGAAATGAATATTATGCTTAACCACTATTTAGATTTTATTAAAAATGAAAAAAATGAAAATTTAGATGAGGTAATTACTGATATTTTGATTTATGAGGCTGCAAATAATTATCAAAATATTTCATTTTTAAGTAATGAATCAAAAAAAGTACTGATAAGAAAAAATCAGGTAAAACGAGTTTTGATAAATGTTTTAGATAATGCCAATAAATTCGCAAAGAATATTTATCTCAATTCAACATTTCAAAATGATAGTTGGTTAATTATTATTGAAGATGATGGGCCGGGAACAAACTTAACTGAAGAACAACTTACAAAACCATTTTTTAAAGGGCCTCAGCAGCTCAATCAAGGAACAGGCTTAGGTTTGTCTATTGTTCAAAAGTTAATTAAATTAAATAATGGAGAATTAAAATTTGAAAAATCTATTTACGGAGGCTTAAAAGTAACTATATCTTTTGAAGTTTCATAAGTTAAAAAAGTTTTCCACCATTATTTATTTTTTTTGTGGGCATGATTAAAATAGGATTATTTTTTTCATCTGGAAAACCCAATACCAAAACCTCTGAGATCATTTTACCAATTTGTTTAGGTGGAAAATTAGTTACAGCAGCGACTTGTTTTCCAATAAGATCTTCTGGTTTGTAGTGATTGGTTAGCTGAGCTGATGATTTTTTATGACCTATGATTTCACCAAAATCAATTACAAGTATAATGCTAGGTTTATTTGATTTATCATTAAGTCTAGCTTCGAGAATAGTACCTACTCTGATGTCAACTTTTTCAAAATCGCTATATTCGATCATCAGATTTTTATAAATGCTTTTATTTTGTTAATGCCTTCAAAAGAATTTCCAATAGCTGCCATGGTTTTATCCATACTTTCATCATCCTCGATCCAAATATTAAAAGCATAAAAATAAATAAAATATGAGGTTCCTAGATCAATCGGTGATTTAAGAAAACCTCTAAAATATTTATGGATATATTTGTTCAAAGTAATGAGCAGCTTGGGGTTTTTTTGAGTTTCTAAATAAACTCTTATAGCAATTTTTTTATAATAAGATAATACGTCGAGCCTATTTATTATTCCTTCAAAGATTTTGTCTTGTGAATTAAGCTTTAAAGAAGGAGTGTCAATTTGAGTTTCTATGTATTTCTCAAAATCATCCAGAAAAATTTCAAAATTTTCATAGTCAGAATTGAATGACTTTAATTTTTTTAAAAATTTGTCAGAATGTGCGAAATTATTTAAATCTTTTAAATTATTATTATTTATGACCTTGCTTTTCAATGCTTATTTCCTTAGCACGTTTATAAGCCCTATGTAAAGTAGTGTACATAATTTTTTTTAAATTTTGAGACTTGAGAAAATTAACACCAGCTTGAGTGGTGCCTTTTTTGCTGGCAATAGATTGGACAAATCCATCAAGTTTGTGAGAGCTATCGTTTAATGAAATCACATTTTTAAAGAGATTAATAATATCCTTTTCGTTTATTTTTGATTTAGGAGAAATATTTTTACCGGCTTCTAAAAATGAATTAACCAAATAAGCAATGAAAGCTGGCCCACTTCCATACAAAGCAGTAGCAATATTCATTTCGTCTTCTTGAGTGCTCATATGAAAGGTTCCAAATGATTTAAGAATTTTCTTAAATAGATTATTAATAAGCTTTTTATTTTTAACATATACATAAGTATGAGATGCGTTTTGTTTTGCCATAACATTAGGCATAATTCTAATAATTTTTTTTGTATCTAATTTTTCTTGTATCCTATTAATAGTTACTCCTGCCATGCAAGAGACTACAATTGTTTTTGAATCTAGATATTTATTAAAGTCGGAACCTTTTTCATAAAATAAACTGGGTCTTATAAGTAAAAAGACATACTTATATGAAGAAGATAATCTTTGAACTAATTTTTTACTATTTAAGGAATAGAATTGACTTTTAGAATTAATTGAGTCGATAGAAAATTGATTTAAAAATGACTTTGAGATTAAAGATTTTGCAAGGTGTCCATATCCAACAAAGAGAATTTTTGGCTTAAGCGTGACCGACAATTTTTTGATTTATTAAATTATGAGATTGCTGGATAATTTTATCACTTTTTAGCAAAACTGAAACGAGATGATTGAACTCTGATAGTATATTCTCGAGGTATAATCTGATATCTTCTGAAGAAGCATGGCCCGAAATTGGTAAGCTATGCTTATAAACAATTTTATTATTAGTATTTTGCTTAAGTGTTCCAATTACTAAGTTATTATTAATCCTATTAATATGGTGGGTTAAAAAGCTATACTCATAATTATCAATGCTAAAAGACGTTATGAGAACTTTTAAATCTTTAATCCATTGAAAATCCATTATGACCTTTTGGTCGTGAATTTCTGTTAAAAGTGATATTTCTCCTTGATTTGAGGTTGATCTCTCTTGCTTTACATTAAAAATATCCTCTAAATGAGAAATTGGACTGGAATCAATGCTTTTCTTATTCACATACCATATATATCACAAATGATATCACATAACATACTAGATATAGTATAAAGTTGTTAGTAAAATACCTACTTTATTTTTCGAATATTTGAAATGTAAGGTTTTAATCTTTTAAAGTCTGAGGTTAAAGATTGGCTAACTTCAATGAGATCAAGACCCAAATATATAAATTTGGAAAGTCTTAAATAAAGTTTATCTTTGTTAGAAATATAAGTTGTATTATTAATTTTCACAGTGTTTGTATATCCCGAATTCTTATCTCCTGTAGCTTTTGAAGTTTTTGGTTTTGCCATTCGTTGGTACAGTCTTTCTTATATACTAGGTTTTATTTTTTTTTATATATTTGCATCTACACATCTTAATCATTTTAATTTAGATAAAAAGAAATTAGATGATCTCTTTTTTTATTTATTTTTATCAGTAGTCATAGGTGGAAGGTTAGGCTACGTGTTTTTTTATAACTTTTCATTTTATCTAACTAATCCTCTAGATATTTTTAAAGTATGGCAAGGGGGGATGTCTTTCCATGGGGCTCTACTCGGGGTAATAATTACAACTATTTTATTTGCAAAAATTAAATCAATTAAATTATTTTTAATTGCTGATTTATTAAGTATTTCTGCTCCTTTGGGTATTTTCCTAGGAAGACTTTCTAACTTTTTAAATCAAGAACTTGTGGGTAGACAAACTGATTTTTTTATAAGCATCCAATATTCAGGCGAGGAATTCTACAGACATTTATCGCAAATTTATGAGGCTATATTTGAAGGTTTTATTCCATTTATAATTTTACTGATTATTTTTAAATTCTTTAAGAATTTGCCAAAAGGAATAATTACAAGTATTTTTTTAATTAATTATGCAACTGTAAGATTTTTAATTGAATACCTAAGAGAGCCTGATTTTCAAATTGGTCTTATATTTAATCTTTTTACCCAAGGTCAGATTTTAAGCTTTCCAATCTTAATTATTGGTTTAGTTATTTTATATACATGTCTGTTCAACAAAAAATAGATTTAGCTATCAAGTCTTTTGGGAGCATTAGCATTCAAGATTTTGTTGAGCTATCAAATTTCTCGCAAAATTATGGATTTTATAACTCAGAAGAAATTCAAAAAATTGGAAGAAAAGGACATTTTATTACGTCACCAGAAATTTCCTCTTTGTTTGGAGTGTCTTTAGCAAACCAATTTCTAAGTATATTTCCAAATACTAAAAAAGTTCATTTAATTGAATTGGGGCCTGGAAATGGTTATTTAACAGATGATATTTCAAATTACTTTCTATCCCAAAATATTGATATACGAAAAATATCTCTTTTAGAAAAAAGTGAATACTTCATTAAAAAAATTAAAAAAAAATTACCTGAAGCAGAATTTTTTGATGAATTCAATAAGATTGACTTAGATCCAGAAATAACGACCTTCATTTATTCCAATGAGTTTTTTGATGCTTTTGGGTCAAAGCAATATATTTACCAAAATAATGAATTTAATGAGATAAAAATCACCAAAACTAATAATGATTATAATTTAGTATATGAAGAAAATTTAATATCCGGTCATTTAAAGGAAAAATATTCAAATTATGAATTTGAGGATATGGATATCCTAGAACATTCAATCTTAATTGATAATTTCATAATTGAACTAAAAGATAAATTAATTAACAACTTTTTTTTTAGCACAACTGATTATGGTTTTTTGAATCTACCAAAAAAAAGCACCCTCAGACTTATTTCTAACCATCAGAAAGTTAATTTATTTGAAAAATTTGATAATGTTGACTATTCATTTGGGGTTAATTTTGAATTTTTAAAAGATGAATTTATAAAATTTCAGCCAAAAATTATTTCTCAAAAACAATTATTTAAAAATTTTTTAAATAAAGATATCTACTCAGTAAATAATGATAAAATTTCTAAGACTATAGAGTTATTAAGTGGTTTTGATTTTGAAAATATGGGCGATCAATTTTTTAACTTTTCATTTTATTCGAAATGAAAAATCGAATTAAATACAAATTTTTTTCAAAAAACAATGGCATTTCTCAAGGCATATACAAATCTTTGAACTGTGGGATTAGATCGTTTGATAATAAAAAAGATGTTAAAAAGAATTTAGAGATAGCTAAAAAGATATTACTTAATAGGAATAGGACTCTAATTACTCCAAATCAATATCATTCCAATAAATGTCTTATAGCAAATGCAAATGATCCCTATCCACAATGTGACGCTCTTGTCACCTCAGATAACTCGTTAATACTAGGCATCACAACAGCGGATTGTCTTCCAATTATTTTTTATGACTCAAATAATATAGTGGTTGGAATTGCTCATGCTGGATGGAGAGGTCTTGTAAAAGGGGTAATTCAAAACACTATAAAAAAAATGGTAATGTTAGGTGCCCAAAAAAGTTCAATAAAATCAATTATAGGTCCTTGTATTCGAGTTAATTCATATGAGGTCAGTGAAAATTTTTTAAATGAATTAAAAATTCAATATCAAAAATTTGCTGTTAGGCGGACGAGAAAGATTTACTTTGATTTACCTAAATTAGCTAAATATATCCTCTTAGAGTCAGGTATTTCAAACATCCATGACACAAAAAAGAATACTTATTTAGATAGGAATTACTTTAGTTTTCGACAAAGTAAAATAAAAAAAGAAAAAGATTATGGAAGAAACATAAACCTAGTAACTTTAATTTAAGTTTTGATTGAGATTTTAATTAATATATAAACATATGCACTTATGAAGATAATTTCTGGTAATAGTAATCTAGAATTAGCCCAGGAAATTGCTCAATATACTAAGAACTCTTTAGCTGAAACCACAATGACAAGATTCTCTGATAAAGAGATTTTTGTAGAGATTGGAGAAAATGTAAGGGGAGAAGATGTTTTTCTTATTCAATCTACCTCTTTTCCAGCTAATGATAATTTAATGGAACTTTTAGTAGCCATTGATGCTCTTAAAAGAGGTTCGGCCGCTAGAATTACAGCAGTACTTCCCTACTTTGGTTATGCACGACAAGATCGTAAAACCGGTCCAAGAACGCCTATATCTGCAAAACTTGTTGCAAATTTAATTACTATAGCTGGTGCGAACAGAGTACTGACTATGGATTTACATGCTGGTCAAATACAAGGTTTTTTTGACATCCCCCTTGATAACTTGTATGCATCACCTCTTTTTATTAACGATATTAAAGAGAAAAAAAGAGAAGAAAATTTAGTTTTTGTCTCTCCAGACGTTGGGGGCGTTCTGAGAGCAAGATCCTTTGCTAAAAAACTCAATGCAGATTTAGCAATAATTGACAAAAGGAGAGATGCGCCGGGCGTATCTAATGCAATGAATGTTATTGGTTCGGTTGAAAATAAAAGATGCATCATAGTGGATGATTTAGTTGACTCCGGTGGCACTATTTGTAATGCCGCAAAAGCCTTATTAGATAATGGTGCGACCAGTGTTTATGGTTATTGTTCTCATGGCGTCTATTCTGGAAAGGCCCTTGATAATATTAACAACTCCGTATTAGAGGAAATGGTTTGTACAAATTCAATAAAGCCTTCGTTTGAAGTTCCAAAAGCTATGAGATACCTATCGGTTGCGCCTCTTTTTGGTGAGGCAATAATGCGTATAAATAGCGAAACTTCTATATCTTCTCTATTTGATTAATTAATTAATTTGTTGTATAAACTCAGCCTATGAAAATTAGTGGAAATATACCTGGAAAAGAAAGAAAAAAAGGAAATACGAATCCTTACTTGAATGATGGACTCATCCCCTCAATAATTTATGGGGGAAACACTGATCCTCTTATGGTTGCTGTCGACAGAATTCAATTAAAAAAACGTTTTGAAGAGGGTGGATTTTACTCGAAGATCTTTGAAGTAGATCTGGGTGAAAAAAAAGAGCCTGTTATTGTTAAAAGCATTCAAAGACACAAAGTTAAAAATCATCCTATCCATGTAGATTTTCAAAGAGTAGATGACAAAACAAGAATCATCATTGGCGTTCCGGTAGAGTTTGTAGATCAAGAAACTTCGCCCGGACTAAAACAAGGTGGTGTCTTAAACGTTGTTCGAAGAGAAATTGAACTTAGTTGTTTAGCAAGCAACATTCCTGAGAAATTTGTTATTTCACTCGAAGGTAAAGAGATTGGCGATGATATCAGGTTAAGTTCTGTGACTTTAGGTGAAGGTATGAAACCTACTATTTTAGGCAGAGACTTTATGTTAGCTACTATCCAGGCACCGAAGGTTGAAAAAGAGCCACAAGCTACTGAAGAAGCAACTGATGGTGCTGACGCATCAGAAGAAAAGAAAGAAGAAAAAGCAGCAGAATAATATAATCTGTCTGTATGCTTACTCTTTTTTGTTTAGGTAACCCCACTTTAAAACACAAATTTAACAGACACAACGCAGGTTTATTGCTTGGTGAGTTTCTCATTGAGAAAATGGATCTAGGAATAAAAAAATTTAAAAATTATAAACTTTCTAATTCTTTTTTATTAGATGGTATTCAGTGCCAAATAGCCTTATCAGAAACATACATGAATGAGTCAGGTCTTGGTGTTTTAAGTCTGAAGACAACAAAATTGAAAAAAGATGATGAACTTTTTGTTTTGTACGATGAGCTAGATTTAAATCTTGGAGAATTAAAAATTAAGTTTGCTGGTGGTAATGCGGGACATAATGGTTTAAGAAGTATTTCTAGTAAAATCGGTGAAAATTATTGGAAATTAAGAATTGGAATTGGACATCCTGGGCATAAAGATATGGTAACTAAACACGTTTTAGGAAATTTTAAAGAAAATGAAAAAAAAGATTTATTTTCACTTTTTGAAATCATTCATCTTAATCTTTCACAGATATTTGTTTCCAAACATCTATCAAATTTGGGTATTTAAAATATGAAATGTGGAATTATAGGACTTCCTAATGTAGGAAAATCAACCCTCTTTAATGCTCTTTGCGAGAATGAACAAGCTTTAGCGGCTAACTATCCTTTTGCAACTATTGATCCTAATAGCTCTTTAGTCAGAGTACCTGATGAAAGACTGAAAAATTTAGCAGCTATTTGTAAACCCCAGAAAATAATTCCTGCAGCATTTGAAATAGTTGATATAGCAGGACTTGTTAAAGGTGCCTCTCAAGGCGAAGGTTTAGGGAATGCTTTTTTATCTCATATCAGATCTGTGAATGCCCTGTTTCATGTTGTTCGATGTTTTGAAGACCCAGATATTCAGCACGTTGAAAATAGAATAAATCCCCTAGAAGATATTAAAATTATCAATGCCGAGTTGGCTCTTTCAGATTTAGATATACTTGAAAAAAATTATCAAAAACAAAAAAAGATACAAAAGACCGATGATGAAAAGAAAAAAGTAAGCATCATAGAAAAAGCAATAAATCTAATCTCTAATGAGAAGCGATTATTAGATAATCTTGAAAAGGAAGATATAGATTATTTAAACACATTTCAGTTAATCTCAATTAAGCCCGTTGTGTATGTTTGTAATGTAGATGAAAACTCAGCTGTTAATGGAAATGAATTCACTAAACAGATTGATGAATATGCTAAAAAAAATAACTCTGAAGTTTTATTAGTCAGCGCAAAGATTGAATCAGAAATTTCCCAAATTGCCGATGAGAACGAAAAAAAAGAATTTTTGGAGAGTCTTGGACTTGTTGAGACTGGGCTCAAAAGAGTGATTAGAAAAGGTTATGAGATTTTAAATTATATTAATTTTTTTACTGCAGGGGAAAAAGAATTAAGGGCTTGGACAATTATCAAAGGAAGTCACGCCCCTACTGCCGCAGGAACAATTCATAGTGATATGGAAAAAGGCTTTATAAGAGCAGAAACTATTTCATATAATGATTACGTAGAGTATAAAGGAGAGGCTGGATCCAAAGAAAAGGGTAAACTTCGCCTTGAAGGAAAAGATTATTTAGTGCAAGACGGGGATGTCATGCATTTTCTTTTTAACGTTTAAAGAATTATTATTTAATATCGCGCCAGATTTGTTGTTTGGATATATAAGCTAAGATTAAAAGTACAAATAAAAATAAAATAACTTTTAGACCTATTCTCTTTCTATCCTCTAGACTTGGCTCTGCCGCCCAAGCTAAAAAAGTAGTCACATCAGTGGCCATTTGGTCCATTGTAGCTTCAGTCCCATCATCATACTCCACTAAACCTTCTGAGAGAGGTGAGGGCATCGCGATAAGGTTGCCTTCCATGTATTGATTATAATATTGACCTTCTGGAATATCTTTATCAGCAGGAGCTTCAACATAACCAAGTAGTAAAGCTTTTATATAATCAGCACCCTTAGGTCTAGCTTTAACAATTAAAGATAAATCTGGTGGGTAAGCCCCATTATTTGCTGCTCTTGCTGCCTGAACATTTGGATATGGATTAGCAAATCTATCGGAGGGAATTGCCTCACGTTCAAACATTTCGCCTTCTTCATTAGGCCCATCGGGAACTAAATACTCAGCCGCAATAGCTTTTATATGGGCTTCACTAAAACCGAGATTCTCTAAATTCCTGTAGGCTATGAGATCCATCGAATGACAACCAGCACAAACTTCTCGATACACTTTAAGGCCTCTTTGTGCTGATGCACGATCGTAGGTTCCAAAAAAACCTTTCCATGACCAGTCATATTTTGGAATGTCTATTTTTGATCCCGCGGCAAACATGTTTAGGCTAATTAAAGATAGAAATATTATAAACAGACCTCTCATCGTTAAGCTTTCTTGGCTTTAAGATAATTCGTAATACTCAATGGCTGACGAGGAGTTTCTAAGAAGCCAACCAATGGTGCTAAAACGAAAATGAATAAAAACCAATATGCAGTTCCGATTCTCGATATTAGAACATAAATACCTTCAGCGGGCTTGCCTCCCATGTACATGAGTACAAAGAAGTTAATCGCGAATAAAAGAACGCAGATTCTCCAAACCGGTCTAAACAAACACGATCTGACTTTGGATGTATCGAGCCAAGGCAATAACCCCAAGGCAGCGATAGAACCAAACATTGCTAGAACGCCTCCTAATTTATCAGGGATAGCTCTTAAAATGGCATAGAAAGGCAAAAAGTACCATTCTGGAACAATATGGGCAGGTGTTACCATTGGATTGGCCCTAATGTAATTATCAGAATGACCTAAAATATTTGGATAATAAAAAAGAACAAATGCAAGAATGATAAAAAAGAAGATCGTTGCGTTTAGATCTTTAATGGTGACATATGGATGAAAGCTGACCGTCTCATCCCAACTTTGGGGTTCAGATCCTGTAGGGTTATTAGATCCTGTCATATGTAAAGTGATGACATGAAATACTACTAATCCAACTATCGAAAATGCTAATAGCCAATGTAAAACATAAAACCTATTAATAGTAGAGTCTCCGACATTAAAGTCACCAAGAAGCAATGTTAAGATAGCATCCCCTACAAAAGGAATAGCAGAGAATAAATTTGTGATCACTGTAGCTCCCCAGTATGACATTTGTCCCCAAGGTAAAGTATATCCTAAGAATGCAGTACCCATCATCAAAACAAACATTGTTAATCCAAAAAGATAAACCAGCTCTCGAGGAGCTTTATAGGAACCAAAGTAAAGGGCTCTAAAAATATGAATGAATGTAGCAATAAAAAAGAAAGAAACTAAGTTAGCGTGCAGATATCTAATTAACCATCCATAATTAACATCTCTCATTATTCTTTCAACAGAGTCGAAAGCCTCATCGGCAGATGGTTTATAGTGAAAACCTAAGAAAATCCCAGTTAAGATTAGTCCAATAAGGCAGAACATTGCAATTCCACCAAATGACCAGAAATAATTTAATGATTTAGGAACCGGAAACTTTAAATATTCCGCTTCCATCATTCTCACCAAAGGTAGTCTTGAGTCAATCCAACCTTTTAAACCTGTGTAAGGTGAGTTAAGTGTTTTTTTGTATCCTTGAGGATCATTTGAGCTCATGATTTTTTATCCAATCTTTATTCTGCTTTCATTAAGAAATACATATGGGGGGACGGGTAAATTTTTTGGGGCCGGGCCTTTTCTTATTCTCCCTGAGGTATCATAATGAGATCCGTGACATGGGCAAAACCATCCACCATAGTCGCCTTTTGTGTCTGAAGTTTTTTGACCTAGTGGAACGCATCCTAGATGGGTGCATACTCCTAAAACAATTAACCATTTATCATTCTGAACGCGGTCAGCATCGTCTTCCATATCAATTAAATCTTTTAAATTAGTATTTTTAGCGTCAGTAATTTCTTGGGGGGTTCTGTGCTTTACAAAAACTGGTTTACCTCTCCAAATAATGGTCAAACTCTGTCCTTCTTTAAGAGGTGAGAGATCAATTTCAGTAGAGGCAAGAGCAAGGGTATCTTTTCCAGGATTCATGCTTGTAATGAAAGGGATAGCTAAGCTGGCCGCCCCTACTCCTCCAAGAGTCATTGTCGCTAACTTAATAAAGTCTCTTCTTGGTGTTTTTTGATCTGACATATTTTTTTAACAATTGTTAATAGATTTTATTGGTAAGATGTAGCATAAGTAGTAGTCATCATGACGCATAAATTCTCAGTTTGTCTTTACCAGCCTGATATGCCCCAAAATTTAGGTGTGATTATTAGAACTGCTGCATGTTTAGAATTTCCTCTTCATATTATAAAACCATTATCTTTCTCAATGACAGACAAGAGATTTAAAGGGGCGGTTATGGATTACATCGATCATTGCGTTATTCACCACCATGAAACATGGGATAATTTCAAGGATTTTTGTGTATCTTCAAACTATCGTTTAATTTTAGCTACAACTAAAACTCAAAAAAGTATTTATGATTACAAATTTAAGGATAAGGATATAGTTTTATTTGGAAAAGAAACAGCGGGTGTCCCTGATTATGTCCACAATCATATAATTGAAAAAATTACTATTCCTATGAACTCCAAAACAAGATCGTTAAATCTCGCAACGTCTGTTGCAATTGTGACCTCTACTATAATTAATTCAATTTAAAAAATTGAAGAAAATCTCTAAGCTCTCGATGATTTTCTAAAAAATGTAATGAGTTTAAGGGATAAGGCATCTCTTTAATTTTAGTAAGCTCTTGAGATATTTTTTTTTCTTTAACAAAATCAAAAATATTTTTTGATAACAAAAGAATTGCATCTATATCTTTTTTCTGAGTTTTAGTATTTTTAAAAAGTGATAAAAACCGAATATATCTTATTGCCCTTAGATAATCTTGTTGAATTTGGTCAATAGGGTTGAATATAAAACGTAAAAGATTTTCATGAAAATCTTTCACTCCCGAATAAAAATCAAATACATCTCCATCTAAATTGATATAGACACTATTAAACGTGAAATCTCTTCTTTGGGAGTCTTCTTTTAAAGTTTGAGCTGGGGCTACTTTAGAATGTCTTCCAGTGGATTTAATATCTTTACGAAAGGAATTAATCTGGTACTCAAATTTTCCAGTTGAAATAGCCAAACTTCTATAACTTGGGAAAAATTTAACGTCAAATTGATTATTTAGCTCTTCAATTACTTCATCTTCTATATTTGGAACGACTATATCAATATCTGTATTTGAGTATTCTTCTGACAAAATTGATCTGGTAGCACCCCCAACAAAAAAAATATTCTTATTTGAAATTTTTAAAATTTTAATTATTTCTTCCAATTCAGCATATTTAATTAAATGTTCGATAGGTTTTTTGTAGTTCATTGATTTTCCATTTCTAATAATTCAAGCCACCTATCCTCTTTTTTTTCTAATAATAATTGAAGGTCACCAATTTTTTTAGAGGTTTGAAAAAATCTATTTTGATCCTCTTCAAATAGCTTAGGTTCAGATAATATTTTTTCCAACATAATTAAATCCTCTTTAATTTTATCAATTTCATTTGGAAGATTGTCTAATTCATATTGGATTTTAAAAGTGAGTTTTTTTCTAGCAGTGGTATTTAATTTTTTTGATGATTGATCAGATTTGTCAAAACTTTTAACATCTATTGAAGTTCCAATTAGTTCCTCTTTATGCGCGAGAAAATCATGATAGCCTCCATTAAAAATTATTACTTCTCCATTACCTTTAAAATAGAGTATTTTATTAACAAGCTTATCTAAAAAGTCTCGATTATGTGATACCACTATGAGCGTGCCATTGTATTCTGAGAGAATAGACTCCACCAAGTCGAGTGTATCAGTATCAAGGTCATTGGTTGGTTCATCGAGGATCAGGCCGCTTTTGGGATTTGCCAATACCTTTGAGAGTAATAATCTGTTTTTCATTCCCCCAGAAAGACTACCTACAGGATCATTAGCCTTAGAAGGGTCAAAGTGAAAATCTTTAAGGTAACTACAGACATGTCTTTCTTTTTGATTGGCTTTGAGGTAGTCACCCCCTGAGGGTACCAGTATTTTTTTTATGGACTTTGTATCTTTTAAGTCATTTCGTAATTGATCAAAGTAGGAAAATTCTAATTCTTGTCTAATCTTCAATGACCCTTCCTTCAAGGTCACCTCACCTAATAGGATTTTTAAAAAAGTAGATTTTCCTGATCCATTAGTGCCAAGTAATCCAATACGGTCTTTTTTGTTAATTTTTAAATTAAAATCTTTAAGTAAAAATTGTGGGGCATTGTAATAAAAAGAAGCATTATGAAATTCGGCAACATGTCTAAAATTTTTTGATTCATCTTTAACTAATTTCACTTCAATTTTTTTTGTTGCCTTTTTAAAGGCACTAATATCCTGATCTAAATTTTGTTGAAGTTCTCTTGCCTGTTCAAGCCGTCTTGTATTTCTTTTAACTCTAGCCTTCACTCCTTTATTGGCCCAATTCACTTCTATATTCACAAATTGTTTTCTATTTTGTAATTCTCTCTCTTCTTGAGCTAATAACGCACTAGACCAATTCTCAAATTCAGCATAGCCTTGATTATTAGTTTTAATTTTTGATCTATCGATCCAGAAAATCTTATTAGTAAAATTTTTTAGGAATTGACGGTCATGGCTAACGCATAAAATCGCACAATCTAAACGTTTTAAATAATTTTCTAACCAAATAATTGTATCTAAATCTAAGTGATTAGTTGGCTCATCAAGTAACAAAATATCAGATTTGTTTATTAAAGTTTTTATTAAACCTACCCTTCTTTTTTGACCACCTGATAAATTTTTAATTATAGAATTTTTATCTAAACCGAGGTAATTACAAAAAATATCAATTTGATAGTCCTCGTTTTTATTAACAAGTATTGAATAAATTTCTTTTTCGATTGTTTGACTTTCATCATTAAAAAAGAAATTTTGATTAAAGTAGCTGATTTTTAAGTTATCTATTTTCCAGATTTCACCGTGGTCTATTTCATGATTATCGGTGAGGACATTCATTAAAGTAGATTTTCCAGCTCCGTTTTTTCCAACTAAAGCAATGAAATCTTTTCGATGAATAATTAAGTCTAAATCTTTAAATATTTCTTTTTTATGATAGCTCACTAATACTTCTTTGAGGGATAAAAGAAGTTGATTACTCATGAGAACATATCTTTAAATTGGCTGGGGCGGTAGGATTCGAACCTACGCATGCCGATACCAAAAACCGGTGCCTTACCGCTTGGCTACGCCCCATTAAGAATTAATGAACTTATCCGAAATAATATGATTTTTCAATTCTAACCAATGGAAAATTTAATTGAATTAATTGAATTATTGATTTTTCTGAACTGATTTTATCAAAAGATAAGAAAATACATGAACCACTACCACTCATTCCAAAAAAAGAAAATTTTTTCTTATTTTGTAATAGTAGTGAGTGTATCTCTAAAAACTCTTTGTTCAGCGCAAGAGAAGAGCCCAATAAATCATTATTAAAAAGTTTTTTTGTTTTTTTTTCAATTTTCCTATTTCTTCGAAAATGTGAGAATATTGAAGCAGTTAAATTTTTAGTTGTTGGAAAAATTAAATGAATCTTTTTCCACCTAGGTTTGTGTTTATTGAACAGCTTATAATTTTTAATTCCATCAATAATTTTTGGACTTTGATCATAAAATAACAGAACATCAGAGCCCAGTTCAGGAGCATCAACAAAAAAATTTTTTTCGTTTAAATTATAAAATTTATATAGATATTTTAAAATAGAAGCAGCATTTGATGAGCCCCCTCCCAAACCATAACCTATGGGTATTTGCTTCTTTGTGAAAATGTTAAATGTAGATTTTTTTTTATATTTTTTATCAAAATATTTGACAGTTTTTTTTATGATATCATTTTTTATTAATAATTTTTTTTCATTACTATCTCTGTACGTAATTGATAATTTATTAGAATGATAAATTTCAATTTCATCATGTAATTTAATAATAGCTATTCTTGAAGAAAGCCTGTGTTTTTTTAATAATTCATCAAAATTAATAACTTTTAAATTTAAATTTATTTTTGCAGGAGAAACTATTTTATGTATTTTCATTTCTCTCTTTAATTTCATCTATTTTAAAATAATCTTGATGAAATAGTAAAATTTTATTATCTAAGAACTTTGCCTCTTTATTTCGACCTTGCTTTTTATAAACTTGCGATAAATGGTCAATAATTTCTGGTTCCGATGGTTCAAGTTTATAAGCATCTGTTATCCATTTTTCTGCGAGCTGCAATTCTCCTTTTTTAAAATATAACCAACCTAGACTATCGATAATTGCTCCATCTTGATAATTCGAGTCTTCCACAGCTTTGATTAGCATTTTTTCTGCTTTATCTAAGTTTCTATTATTGTCGACCCAAAGATAGGCTAAATAATTCAGAATATAGGGGTAGGAATTATTTGAGATATCTAAACTCTTTTGAATAATTTTTTCTGAAGATTTAATTTTCCCATTTCTCTCCAAAAGTATTCCGTATTTAAATAACTGTAATGGGTCTTTTGATTCATTGATTGATTTCAAACAACAGTTTTCGATAAAATTTAATGCTTCCTCATTTAAATTGTGACTATACATTTCAATTGCAACAATCAAGGCAAGCTCGTTAGTTTGCCAACTATTGGATATGTTAATTTTTTCAAAATAAGTTTCTAATTGATTAATCTCTAAATCAAATTCAGTAGCTGTTTTTAGGTATAAGTAATTCTTAAAAAAATTAAATTTAGAATTAGTAAAATTAAAATTTTCTATTGCAAATAAACTTTCCTCATTAGGGTTTAATTCTGCTAGAAAAGAAATTAACTGGTATTCATAATAAGGTTTATTTTTAAGATCATTGTTTGATAAATAAGCCATTAAGGCTAAAGATTGTTTATACTGCCTAGAATAGAAATAATAAATACTAGTTTGAAATGCTTGTAAAAATATTAAATCTTTAAAATTATTTATTTGATAATCTTGATCTAATTTTATTGTTAAATTATTTAAAGAAGTATCATTTTGAGTTAATTTCTCTAGAGGAAATTGAAAATCAAATGAGGTAA
>Ga0181596_10000176_pt1 | contig 63925 bp, 43 predicted proteins | sample 041ome_6_FD_148655 | JGI IMG/M metagenome (GOLD analysis project Ga0181596, IMG submission 148655) | Coastal salt marsh microbial communities from the Groves Creek Marsh, Skidaway Island, Georgia - 041402US metaG (spades assembly) | ecosystem: Environmental > Aquatic > Marine > Intertidal zone... | reverse complement strand
ACTTCGCCTTGAGGGCACTCAACGTAAACGTCCCGAAGCATCACCGGAGTGTTGTCGCTGTAGGTGGCTTGGCCCGAAATCCGGTAGGTTTCGGCGCTCGCAAGCGGCGTGGCCAGCAGTGCCAGGGCAAGGACCACCAGCAAGGAGCGCATGACATGAAGAGCGGAAGGGCATCTTATGAAGGCTTGATTTGCTCCAATGGGTTCTTTGACCGCGTCGCAAAAGCCACACCATGGGCACGCTCGTTACCGGAACCGCCGCCACGTACGTTGAAGAATTGCACATCAACACCGATCAGCGCTACGAAATCGTCTGCATCACCCGAGACGTCGAACGCATCGTCGCAGAGAGCGGCATCGTCGACGGCCTTGTGCTCGTGAACCCCATGCACATCACGGCGTCGTGCTACGTGAACGACCTCGAATACGGCTTGCACCACGACATCATGGCTTGGCTGGAGAAACTGGCACCCTTCCACGGCAACGAAGGGCGCGCCGGTGAAGAATACCACCACCACCGCACGGGGGAGGACAACGGGGATGCCCACCTGAAGCGGCAATTGTTGGGTCAGCAGGTCACGATGCCGGTGCGAGACGGGCGTTTGCACCTGGGAACGTGGGAGCAGATTCACTACGCAGAGTTTGACGGTCAGCGCAACAAACGCATTCTGGTCAAAGTCGTCGGGGTGATGGCTCCGTGACGCTGTCCTCGCCTCCAGAACCATCGGGCTTCATGGCCGATTTGGGCGTCGAGCGCACGCTTTGGACGCCGGGGGCTTCTCGCCTGGAATTGACGTTGACCGAGGACCATCTCAACAAGGGAGGTGTGGCCCACGGTGGCATTCACATGATGCTGCTCGACTCGGCGCTCGGCAGCGCCCTGGTCGCCTCTCTTCGGGTTGAGGAATGGTGCGCTACCACCCAATTGTCAACCAGTTTTCTCGCAGCAGCACGGCCCGGTGAGCGCCTGGTCGCAGAAGGGCGCGTTGTACGTCGAGGCAAGCACGTGGCGCATTTGGCCGGCGAGGTCAAGGTTGGTGAACGCCTCGTGGCGAGTGCCACGGGGACGTGGGCGATTTGGTCCAGCCGCCCGCCCTCGCTGTCATCGGGCGCCGAGGGTGCTTCGGACGAAGGGCAGAAGCGCTTCAACGAATGAATCGTGTGAAATTTCGTGACCAAGCGCAGAAAGCGAAGTCGTGGTGTCAGCAGCAAGGCCGCATCCCGCCACGTCTTCCACTCGCCCCGGTGGCGTGCTGAGGTTCACCGAGAAACCGTGTCGACTGACCCAACGCAGGAAGGAGAGACCAATGCTGCACACCTTGCGACCGTCCACCCAGACGCCCTGCATGCGTTCATCGCGCACTCCTTTCACTCCAAAGGTGGCCAACGTATCGATGAGCCATCCTTCGATGATGTTGATGATCGCCGCCACCGAGGCCTCACCTTCTCGTTCGCCCCACTTGAAGATGGGATAGCCCACGATTTGGCCGGGCCCGTGCCAGGTCAGGCCACCGCCTCGGTCAACCGCTACGGTTGCGTAACCGGGGGGAGCTTGGATGCCGTCGTTGCGGGCGCGAGGACCAACGGTCACGACCTCTGGATGGGAGAGGATGAGCAAGGTGTCGGGGATTTCACCTTCGATTCGTTGTTGCTGGAGGCGCCCCATCAACGCCTCTGCCTCCCCGTAGGGGACGGTCCCGAGTATGCGGACGTCCAACATCCTCGTCACGCTCTCATCGGCCCGAGGAGCCAAAGCCACCGTCGCCTCGCTCGGTGCGATCAAGCCCTTCCAAGGTGGTCTCCACGAGCGTGACCAGCGGGACGGGCGCAAACAACAGTTGGGCAACCCGCTCGCCTGCTTTGACGGTGAAGGAGTCGCCCTCGCCGATCCACGTCGCTAACACTTTCAGTTCGCCTCGGTAATCTGAATCGATGGTGCCGAGGCCGTTGGGCATGATCATGCCCTTTTTGCCCAACGATGAGCGGCAGCGGATTTGTCCCTCCCAACCTTCGGGAATGGCCGCAGCCCAGCCCGTGGCGATGAGAACACTCCGGCCTTTGGGCACCGTGGTGTCCTCAATGGCGTACAAATCCCAACCGGCTGCTTGGGCCGAACCTTGGGTTGGCAGGACGGCTCGCTCATCGAGCCGGGCAAAGGGAATTTCCAGTGAAATTCGCTCCATGGCCTCACTCAAGATACATCCCTTTTTGACTGTTGGGATAATGTAAGATTTTGTTGACTTGGGGTTCCAGTGGAAAACAAGGTGTTTTTCGAATGTTTTGTAGAAAAAGAAGCTGTTTTTTAACACCGCTTGATGAACCTCGTGTTCGGCGTACTGCGTTGAAGTTTGAAACCCTAGCAAAGGGTGGAAAAATCGTTCACTTTAATCTCGCCGAGGGGGCATATATTATAGGCATCCGAGAAGGGCAAACAAAATCCAGCGCGTTGGAGAACACCCGGGGGTTTTGATATGGTCATTGAGCACAGTAAAGACGACAACATCGACATCGACCTGACCGCCGAGCACGTTGAACCCATGCTCCAAGAGAATCTTGATCGCTTCGTTCTTTTCCCCATTCAACACGACGACATTTGGGCCATGTACAAGCAAGAACAAGCTTCGTTCTGGACCGCCGAGGAGATCGATCTTGCTGAGGACCTCAAAGACTGGAAAAACCTCAACAAGGACGAGCAGCACTTCGTCAAGCACATTCTCGCATTCTTTGCCGCAAGCGACGGCATCGTCAATGAGAACCTTGTCATGAACTTCTCCAACGAAGTCTGTTGGCCGGAAGCGCGAGCCTTTTACGGGTTCCAAATCATGATGGAAAACATTCATGCCGAGACCTACTCCTTGCTCATCGACACCTACATTGAAGACGAGAAAGAGAAGGATCACCTCTTCAAAGCCCTCGAGACCGTACCTTCCGTTCAAAAGAAGGGGCAATGGGCCATGCGTTGGTTGTCCCGCAAGCGCGGCTCTTTCGCTGAGCGTCTTGTCGCTTTTGCAGCGGTTGAAGGCATCTTCTTCTCGGGTTCCTTTTGCGCCATCTTCTGGCTCAAGAAGCGCGGCTTGATGCCCGGCCTGACGTTCTCAAACGAACTCATTTCTCGTGACGAGGGCCTTCACTGCGACTTCGCTTGTTTGTTGCACAACAAGTTGCTTCGTGGCGCCGGCGAGAACGTCATCCGCCGTGTCATCGCTGAAGCGGTCGACATCGAAATTGAATTCGTTACGCAGGCGCTCCCCGTCAACCTCATCGGCATGAACGCCGACCTGATGAAGCAGTACATTCAGTTCGTGGCCGATCGTCTCTTGGTGCAGCTCAATTGCTCCAAGATTTACAACGTCGGTAACCCATTCCCGTGGATGGAGATGATCTCCATGCAGGGCAAGACGAACTTCTTCGAAAAGCGCGTGGCCGAATACCAAAAGGCCGGCGTGATGGAAAGCGCGTCCTTGGGAAGCGTCCAACAGCGATTTTCAGTGGACGAAGACTTTTGAACCGTACGCGAACAAAGGGAGATATCACGCACTCAAATGAACACCGGAGGATGAAGTATGGCTATGCAAGTTGTGAATCGAAAAGGCGAGCGAGAAGATGTACGGTTTGATGCCATCCACGAAAAGTTGGTGACCCTTGCCGAAGGTTTGGACGAGACCTGGGTTGACCCCGGACACGTGACGAAATTGACCATTGAGGGTCTTTACGACGGCGTCACGACGAGGGAACTGGACCAACTCGCCGCCGAGACGGCAGCTTCCCTCGCCTCGCACCATCCCGACTACAGCCGTTTGGCTGCTCGCATTTGCGTGGACGACCTTCACCGATCCACCAAGGACGTCTTCACCGACGTCATCACCGATTTGCGCGAGTACATCGACCCGGAGTCCAACAAGCACGCACCGCTCATTTCGCAAGAGGTCTACGATGTCATCATGGCCAACGCCGACGTGCTGAACAAGCACATTGACTATTCTCGCGACCACTCTTACGATTACTTCGGTTTCAAGACCTTGGAACGTTCCTACCTGCTCAAGCTCAACGGCGTGGTTGCCGAGCGCCCTCAGCACATGTTGATGCGCGTCGCCGTCGGCATTCATCACGGCAACATCGAGAAAGCACTGAAGACCTACGACCTGATGAGCCAAGGCTACTTCACGCACGCAACGCCAACCCTCTTCAACTCGGGCACCCCCATGCCTCAGATGTCCTCTTGCTTCTTGCTCACGATGCAGGACGATTCGCTTGACGGCATTTACGACACGCTCAAACAATGTGCGTTGATTTCGAAATCTGCCGGTGGTATCGGCCTCTCCATTCACCACGTCCGCTCCAAAGGGTCCTACATCAAGGGGACCAACGGCACCTCAAACGGCATCGTTCCCATGCTGCGCGTTTTCAACGACACCGCTCGCTACGTCGACCAGGGCGGCGGCAAGCGAAAAGGTTCCATCGCCGTCTATTTGGAACCCTGGCACCCGGACATCTTAGCCTTCCTCGACTTGAAGAAGAACCACGGGAAAGAAGAGATGCGAGCACGTGACCTGTTCTATGCCATGTGGACGCCTGATTTGTTCATGGAACGAGTTGAGAACAACGCCGACTGGTCCTTCTTCTGTCCCAACGAATGCCCCGGTTTGCAGGACGTCTACGGTGCCGAATTCAAGGCCATGTTCGAAGACTATGAACGCCGAGGTTTGGCCCGAGAAACCCTTCCTGCACGTGTGGTGTGGGACAAGATCGTGGAAGCTCAAATCGAGACCGGGACCCCTTACATGCTCTACAAGGATGCAGCCAACGAGAAATCCAACCAGAAGAACCTCGGAACCATCCGTTCATCCAACCTCTGCACGGAGATCATGGAATACACGGCTAAGGACGAGGTGGCGGTCTGCAATCTCGCATCCATCGCTCTGCCGAAGTTCGTCAACACCAGTGCGGGCGAATTTGACCACCAACTTCTCTACGACGTGACGTATCACGCCACGGGCAACTTGAACCGTGTCATCGATGTCAACTACTACCCTGTTGAAGAAGCCCGAAACTCAAACATGCGCCACCGCCCCATCGGGTTGGGTGTTCAAGGCTTGGCCGATGTGTTTGCTATGCTGAAGTTGCCCTTTGAGAGTGAGGGGGCCCGTGCTTTGAACAAAGAGATTTTTGAAACCATCTACTTCGCAGCCTGCACCGCTTCGAAAGACGCTGCTGTTGCTGAAGGTCCTTATTCGACATTCGAAGGCTCACCTGCGAGCCAAGGTCTGCTCCAGTTTGACCTCTGGGGCATGAACGAGCACAGCGGTCGCTGGGATTGGGATTCGCTCAAGGTCGAAATCATGGACAAGGGCATGCGCAACTCCCTGCTCCTCGCTCCCATGCCGACTGCATCCACCTCCCAAATTTTGGGGAACAACGAATGCTTCGAAGCCTTCACTTCCAACCTCTACGTCCGTCGCACCCTCTCCGGCGAATTTGTGGTGTTGAACAAGCACCTTGTGAGTGACCTCATCGACGAGGGCATGTGGAGCCTTGAGATGAAAGACGACATTTTGCGTCACAAAGGGTCCATCCAAGAGATTCAGCGCATTCCTGAGCACATTCGTGAGCTTTACAAGACTACGTGGGAAATCAAGCAGCGCCACGTCCTTGACATGGCCGCCGACCGAGGTGCTTACATCGATCAAAGTCAATCGTTGAACATCCATATGGTTGACGCCAACCCCGCCAAGGTGACCTCGATGCACTTTTACGGATGGCGTCAAGGCTTGAAGACCGGGATGTACTACCTTCGGACCAAGGCTGCAGCTGATGCCATTCAGTTCACGGTTGAAGCCTCGAACAAGGAAGATCAAACCGTGAGCGGGCTTGCCGACCGCGCAGAAGACGTCGACAGCATGGACGCTATCGCCTGCAGCCTCGACAGTCCTGATGACTGTTTGATGTGCGGCAGCTGATGAAATTGAGCCTTCCTTGCTCGGTTCTCTCTTTGGTTGGTTGAGTTTCCCGGTGAACATTCCTTTTTCTATAATGTTCTTGACAGGGAAAACGATGCTCTTGCGTGCTCGACATCTCTCAGCCTGGGCTCTCGGCGTTGCCTTCGTCTGGATTGGCGTGGACCACTTCTTTCGCACCACTTGGTACGAGCCCATTGTCCCTGAAATCCTCGGCCGGCCTGATGTTTGGGTTTACCTCAGCGGCGTTGCTGAGATCCTCTTCGGTGCGTCGTTGATCTCAACTCGCCACCGGCAGCCTGCGGCGAAATTCGGAATCGTCATGTTGGTGGTCCTCTACTGGGCCAACCTCAACATGTGGGTGAACGATATTCCACTGAACGGAGTGAAGTACGGCACGGGGTGGCACATTGGCCGGTTGTTTGCCCAAACCTTGCTTGTAGGGTTCATTGCCTGGGTTGCTGAACTCGGCCCGTTCAAGATGGACAAAGAGGCTCGTTGAGCTGCGTCTCGGAAACCTCGTTGCAGGATTCGTTCCACGGGTTGATGGACCCCGCAGATTCTGCGTTTGCTGGTTAATTCTGGGGGAAACCTTAGATGGGCAACCGGTGGAGAAAACCCATGGAATCAATTTCCAAGGTTTGCCTCGAGTCAAAACGAACCACGGCTGCGAGCGTGGCCATCGTTGGCGTGGTGGTGTACCTCGCATTGATCCACTTGAAACCGATTTTGATGCCGCTGGCTATGGCTGTCCTGCTTTATTTTCTCATCAAACCTCCCGAACAGTACATTCACGCCAAAGTTGGAAACCGGTTCGTCTCGTACGGAACGGTCATCCTGACGTTCATTATCACGATGTATTTCCTTTCCATCTTCCTGTATGAACAACTTTCCTTGTTCGTCGATGAGGTGCCGGAGATCACCTCTGCGCTGGAGGAAAAGCGAGCCAAGTATGCAGAGTCAGACCTCTACGGTTTGGAGATCATTTTTTCGGATTCTACGTGGGTGGACGTGTTGGCTTCGCCCAGCAACATCGAGACCTTTGTGCTGGCGATTCTGGGCTCACTCGGGGCGTTTGTCGGCACCATGGTGACGGTTCTCATCTTCTTGCTGTTCATCGTCCTCGAGGAGCACACCATCGCCAAACGCTTCCGTGCGGCCTTTCCTGCGTCCACCGGGCGTGCTGCAAACATCGTTCGGGATTCAACCGAATCCATCAGCGCCTACGTGGTGTCCAAGGTGACCTGCAGCGGCGGTCAAGCCATTGTCATGACCCTGATTCTCTCACCGCTTGGGTTTGACATTCCGGGGTGGTTCTTGTTTGGCGTTCTTTGTTTCCTCCTGGACTTCATCCCCATTTTGGGCGCCCTTTTCGCCACGATTCCACCTGTGCTCATCGGTTTCATCATGATGGAGCCGTTGACCGCCGTGTTTATGCTGGCCTTGCTCATTGGCAACCAGCAGATGTTTGGTTCGCTTGTTGAGCCCAACCTCTCGGGGGCAAAAATTGGTATTTCACCGCTCGTCTTGTTACTCACCGTCATGTTGTTTTCACAGGTGTGGGGCATTGCTGGCGCCATCATTGGAGCCCCGATGATCATCATGATTCGGTTGGTCCTCGATGAAAACGAGCGTACACGGCCGGTAGCCGTCATGATGGCGAACGACATCGAGGAAGAGTAGACTGCGTTTGCTTCAGCCGAGTCGACAACTCACATCTTGTGAATGGCGTGCCCCAACGTGTCGAGCACACCCTCGTGGGTCATCTCGGTCATCGTCGGGTGAGCGTGAATCGTGTGAGCGATGTCCTCAAGCACAGCTCCCATCTCAAGGGCAAGCGTCCACTCGCCAACCAATTCACTGATGTGCGTGCCGACGCCCTGAATCCCGAGGATGCGGTGGTCATCTTCTCGAGCGACAACACGAACGAATCCACCGGTCTTCTCGGCCTCTTGGGTCAACGAGCGACCGTTGGCGGCCAAGGGGAACTTGCCAATAATCACCGGATGCCCGGCTTCTTTGGCTTCGTCGGGGGACAAGCCCACGGACACGATTTCAGGTTCGGTGAACACGATGGCGGGAACGGCTACGGGGTCGTAGGCTCGCTTGTGCCCGGCGATGAGTTCGGCCACCATCTCTCCTTGGAAGGAGGCGACGTGGGCGAGCATTTCGCCGAGGTCGCACAAGTCACCGATGGCGTAAACGCCCTTCATGTTCGTCTCGCAGCGCTCGTTCACCTTGACGTAACCGCGGTCGTTGAGGGCGATGCCGGTGCTTTCCAGTCCGTTGGAGGCTGGTTTCCTACCGACGGTGACCAAGACCTTGTCGGCCACGATGCTTTGCATCTTGCTCTCGTCTTTTTCGTTCTTGTCAATGAAGTTCAATTGGACCTTTCCGTCCTTGGTTTCCTCAACCCCTTTGGCGAAAACACCGGTGTGGACGGTGACCTTGTTCTTCTTCAGGAAGAGTTCGAGCGGTCGGCGCAACTCTTTGTCAAACAACGGGAGAACGGAGTCCATCGCTTCAACCACGGTCACCTCGGATCCGAGCATGCGGAAGGTGATGCCGAGTTCCAGGCCGATGTATCCGCCACCGACGACCACGACATGGTCGGGCAGGGTCTCGAGGGAGAGGGCTTCTCGAGAAGACAGGACGTGGTCGCTGAAGGGCATGAACGGCAGTTCGATGGGCACCGAGCCCTGGGCCATGATGACATGGTCGGCTTGAATCAGGGTGGCGTCTTTTCCTTCGCCAATTTTTACCGTTTTTGCGTCTTGGAACACGGCCCAACCTGTGACAAGTTCGGCTCCGGCGTTCTTGAGCAGAGCTTCAACGCCTTTGTTGAGGCGGTCAACGATGCCTTCCTTCCATCCAACCAAGTTGCTCATGTCGAGTTCAGCGGGTCCGGGAATGGAGATGCCCATGTGGCCGTCCTTGCTGGCGTGCCTGGCCAAGTTATGGAAGGTGTGGGCTGCATGGATGAGGGCCTTGCTTGGAATACACCCTCGAATCAGGCAGGTGCCTCCGGCTCGCTCGCCTTCCACGATGATGGTCTTCAACCCGAGTTGGGCTGAACGAATGGCAGCAACATAACCACCGGGGCCAGCACCGACGACGAGGACTTGACAATTCATGGTCTTCATGCACGGCACCTCACATGAATATGGTGGCTGGGTGCTCCAAGTAAGATTTTACCAACTGAACCAAACTTGCACCGTCATGTCCGTCGACCACACGGTGATCCCACGAGGACGAGAGGTTCATGATGCGGCGGACAACGATGTTGCCGTTGCGAACAACGGCTCGGTCCGTGGCGTTGTGGACGCCCAAAATGCCCACTTCGGGCTTGTTGATGATGGGTGTTGCGCCAAGTCCGCCCAAACGGCCGAGGCTTGTGATGGTGAAGGTGGATCCGGAGAGGTCGTCCACGCCGGCCTTGCCTTCACGTGTTGCTTGGGTGACACGGCTCATCTCAGCAGCGGATTGCCAGATGTCCATCGCTTCTACGTGCTTGACGACGGGGACATAGAGGCCTCGGTCGGTCTGGGTTGCGATGCCGAGGTTGATGGCTTGGTGCCGGGTGACCACGCCTGCGTCGTCATCGTACAGAGCGTTGCATTCCGGGCGTTGGGCCAAGGCTTTCACCAGAGCTTGCATGATGAAGGGCAAGTAGGTCAGTTTGGGTGCACCTTCTGGGCGTGTGGCGTTGAGGTGTTGGCGCAACGCCTCCAATTCCGTCACATCTACTTCTTCGAAGTACGAGAAGTGAGGGATGGTGCTGTAGGACGACATCATGCCGTCTGCAATTTTCCTTCGCAAGCCGATGACCTTGATGTCCTCGGTTCCGTTTCGTGCGACCTTCGCAACACCGCCAACGGGCATGGAAGAAGATGCAGAAGCAGCGCCTCCGGCGATGTGGCGGTCAAGGTCAGCGTGGCTGATGCGGCCTGCAGGTCCTGAACCCGCCACGAGTTGAAGGTCAATGTTTGCGGCTCGGGCTCGTTGACGGACGGCAGGCGAAGCGAGGGCCTTCGTTCCAGCAGCTCGCGCCACGGGTGCTGCGGCAGCAGGGGCCGTTGGTGCAGCAACGGGCGGAAGTTCAGGGGCAGGTGGGGTTTCGACTGTCTTTTCTTCAACCGGTGCAGTTTTCTCTTCGACGGGCGGGGCTGCTTCGCTTGCATTGCCGTCGCCTTCGACGTCAAAGACGATGCAAACGCCGCCGACGGGGATGATGTCGCCGGCTTCGCCGACCATGCTGGTGACGGTTCCGTCGCATGGAGCGGGGATCTCAACCGTCGCCTTATCGGTCATCACGGACAAAATGGGGTCGTCTTCTTTGACCACATCGCCCACGGCGACCATCCATTCGACGATCTCGCCTTCGACGACACCTTCTCCAATATCGGGCAGTTTGAATTCAAATGTTCCCATGTTTATGCCTCCTGTGTTTTTTGTATCGCTTCTGCAATGCGAGATGGACTTGGTAGATAATCCCATTCGGTGGTGTGGGGGAAGGGGGTGTCCCACCCGGTCACCCGCTCGATGGGGGCCTCAAGATGGTAGAAACAACGTTCTTGGATGGAGGCGCTCATTTCAGCGCCAAAGCCGCTGGTCTTTGGGGCTTCGTGGACGATGACACAGCGTCCTGTCTTCTTGACGGAGTTCACCACCGTGTCCCGGTCCCACGGCACGAGGGTTTGAAGGTCGATGAGTTCACAATCGACGCCGGAATCTTTGATCGCCTGCTCGCACACATGAACCATTGCACCCCAAGCGATGACGGTGCAGGCGCTGCCTTCCTTGACGATGTTCGCTTCTTCCAGTGGAATAGCGTAGTAGCCTTCAGGGACCTCGCCCTCAGGGTGGTTGTTCCAGGTCGGGACGTTGTGAGGGTCGCCGTAAAACGGTCCTCGGTAGCATCGCTTGGGTTCAAAGAAGATGACCGGGTCGTTGGATTCAATCGCACTCGTGAGCAGACCTTTGGCGTTGCGAGGGTTGGAGCAATAGACCACTTTGAGACCCGGGGTGTGCGTGAACTGGGCCTCTGGTGATTGGGAATGGTGATGGCCGCCTTTGATGCCGCCGCCCGCAGGCGTGCGGAACGTCACGGGGGTCGAGAATTCACCGCCTGAACGGTGCCGAAGTTTGGCGATTTCGTTCACGATTTGGTCGTAAGCAGGGAAGATGTAGTCGGCGAATTGAATCTCTGCGACCGGGCGAAGACCGTTCAGACCCATGCCCATGGCGATGGCAGCGATGCCGCCTTCTGCCAAGGGCGAGTCGAACACTCGGTGCGGGCCGAACTTCTCTTGAAGGCCAGCCGTAACGCGGAAGACACCACCAAAATACCCGACGTCTTCTCCAAAAATGACGATGTTCGGGTCTTTTTCCAGTTGGACCTCAAGGGCGGAGTTGAGGGCTGCAATCATGTTCATTTTCGCCATGGTTTCACCTCACTTGCCGAGTTCCTCTCGCTGTTCTTGAATGTGCCAGGGCACGGTCTCGTAGACCTCGGTGAAGATGGTGGATGCGGGCGGGTAGGGGCCGGTGGCCAAATCACCGAATTCACAGGCTTCTTTGTAGGCCGCCATGACCTCTGCGTCAATTTTGTCGGCCAAGGCTTGGTCCCGTTCCTCGTCCCAGTCACCGATCTTGACAAGGTGGTCTCGCAAACGCTTGACGGGGTCGCCGCCAGGCCAGCACTCAAACTCGTTGCCCGGGCGGTACGCCGAGGGATCGTCAGACGAGGAGTGAGCGCCTGCGCGGTAGGTGTAAACCTCGATGTGGGTTGGGCCAAGGCCGGCCGAGGCTCGTTCACGTGCCCATTTGGTGACGCTGTAAAGAGCGAGGAAATCGTTGCCGTCCACTCGGAAAGAGGGGATGTCGTAGGCGAGCCCACGCTCGGCGAAGGTGCGACCGCCGGTGGCCAACGACACGTGGGTCGAGATGGCCCACTGGTTGTTCACGACATTGAGGATGACGGGGGGCTTGAAGGTTGAGGCGAAGTTGAGGGCGTAGTGGTAATCACCTTGGGCTGATGTCCCGTCGCCCAACCAAGAGATGCAGACCTCATCATCGCCCTTGTAAGCGCTCGCCATGGCGACGCCAACGGCCTGGGAGAATTGGGTGCCAACTGGTGAAGAAATCGAAATGAATCGACCTTCCTTCCATGTGTAGTGGACGGGCATTTGGCGGCCACGAACGTTGTCTTCGGTGTTCCCGATGCAATGGCAGATCATGCTGACCATGTCCCGCCCACGAACGAATTGGGCTCCGGGTTGCCGGTACGAAGGGAACAACCAGTCCTGTTCTTCCAAAGCCATGGTTTGAGCGATGGCGATGGCCTCCTCGCCGAAGGATCGCATGTAGAAGGAGAGTTTTCCCGTACGCTGCATCTTGAGCATTCGGTCATCAAAAATGCGAAGGCGCATCATGTATTCGAGGCCTTGAATCATGGTCGCCTTGTCCAATTTGGGGTCCCATTCGCCTTTTGCCTCGCCTTCGTCGGTGAGGACGCGAATGAGCCCTTGAGCGTGGGCAACGGTGTCTTGGGCCGAGCAGGTTGCGGGGTCGGGGCGTGAAAGATCCTCGGGTTGTTGCTCAAACGCACCGCCAAAGGTGGGTTCATCACCAGGTCGAAACGGGGCGACACCGATGGTGTAAGGCGAGGTGGTCACCGTGCTTCGCTCCGTCATTGTCTCACCTCAGGGCTCGTCCGTCTTAAGTGGTGTCGGTGGACCGTTTTGGGGAGGTGTCACGCGAACGTAAGCGCCGGGCATGGTTTCTTCGTTGTCAGGGTCGAGGGTTTTTCGGACCAATAAACCGGCTTTGTACGAAGATCGAACGAGCGGTCCGCTGGCAACGCCCGAGAACCCGAGGCTGATGGCCAAGTCTGCCCAAGCATCGTAGCGTTCGGGCTCGGGAAATCGGTCCACGGTCAAATGTTGGGCGGAAGGAGCGAGGTACTGTCCGATCGTCACGAGGTCAACGCTTGCATCTCGCAACATCTCCAAGGCTTCATCGATTTCCTCATCGGTTTCACCCACGCCGACCATCAAGGAGGACTTAGTGACGATGTCGGGGCGAAGCCGTTTTGCTTCTCTCAAAATCTCCAGGGATTGGGAGAAGGAGGCCCGAGCATCGCGGACCGTTTTGTCCAAACGAGGTACACATTCGACGTTGTGAGCAAAAACTGACAATGGACTCTGGTCCAACAAATGTGCAAGTGCATCGTGGTCTCCGGCAAGGTCGGAACACAACAATTCGAGCGTCACCTCGGGCGAAGAGGCGTGAACGGCAGCGATGCAACGCTTGTAATGGTCGGCCCCGCTGTCGGGAAGGTCGTCCCGATTGACGACCGTGATGACGGCATGCCTGAGCCCCATCGAGGCGACAGCCTGAGCGAGGTGGGTGGGTTCATCGGGGTCAAGAGGTGGCGGTCGCTTGATGGTGCCAACGGCACAAAAACGGCAACCTCGCGTGCATTCTTGCCCTGCGATCATGAAGGTGGCGTCGCCGCTTGCCCAGCAGTCGTGAATGTTTGGGCACCGGGCTTCTTCGCATACGGTGTGAAGCTTGTTGTCCTTCACGGCAGATTTTGTGGTGTTGAAGACGGCTTGCTGTTCTCCAGTCGGTAGGCTGGTGCGAAACCAATCGGGCAGGCGTCGCCGGGTTGGGGTGGATTTGGCATTTGAGGCCATGGGGAGGGGTTTTCCGACCAACCTTTGCTCCCCCTTGGGTCACGGCACATGGTGATGTCCAAAAAGGTGTGCAGGCCTTTGCAATGGCCTCGGCCCCAAAGCGAATACGAGGCTTCATGAATTGAACCATCCAGTCAACGGCATGGGCGAACGGCCAATTCTTATCACCGGAGCTGGCCAACGCATCGGTGCTGCGACGGCGAATCGGCTGATGGACGAAGGGTGCTACGTCTTCGTTCATGTACGCTCTTCCATCGATCAGGCGGAAGCCTTGCTCGCAGCAGCAGCCGAACGCAACGGACGGAAATGCGGAGAGGTTGTTGTTGCCGACCTCACCGATGATAAGGACGTGGCGTCCCTTCTCTCAAGCGTGACGAGCCACGGCCTTGTCGCCGCAAATGGATTGCATGGTTTGGTTCACAATGCCTCTTTCTATAGCCAATCCTCGTTCGAGAAAACCGGTCTTGATATGTACCGCTCGCAGGTGCGTTTGCACATGGAAGCTCCCTACGCTTTGACCCAAGGATTGTTGCCTGCCTTGGAGCAGGCCGGCGGCTCCGTCGTCGCCATCGTGGACACTTCATGGGGCCGGGCTTGGGAGGGGCTGGCTCACTACACCTCGTCGAAAGCAGGCCTTCGACAATTGATGCTCAATCTTGCTGGAGAACTCACCGGTCGTGTCCGTGTCAATTGCCTTGCTCCCGGCGCCATCATGGCAGCGGACTGGGAAGCTGAGCACTTTGCTTCGGTGCTGGAAAAGGTCCCCCTTGGCCGCTCTGGAAGAGCGGAGGACATCGCTTCTGGCGTGTGGTTTTTGTTGAACCATCCAACCCTTTCAGCCCACGTCCTCCACATCGACGGTGGCTGGTCCATCAACCAAGATTGAGATGTCTTCAAGTGCTTCGGCGCAGCCCCCCAAACACCAGCAGGGGTGGCTGAGTTGGTCAAAGGCGCCGGGCTTAAGATCCGGTCTCGTATGAGTTCGTGGGTTCGGATCCCACCCCCTGCACCATCTTTTCGCAGATGTTTTCGCTGCACAGAGCGTCGAATCAAAGCCCTGATTGTTGCACAAACCATGCAAAACCGTTTAACACCCCCGGCTCCACGCCGATACAGTGAACTCCATGCAACCGGGTCAAACGGGCAACCGCGGCCAACACCTGGCTTTGTTTTTGGTTGCACTTTTCCTCACGTCGCTCATGGCCTCCGTGGTCGGCCCCGTTCCCTTGGACATGCCTGTTTCGTTGGAGCGCGAGAGCGTGGTCTCAGCCGCACCGGTTCAGCAACAAACGTACGAACTCTACCTTGATGCACCCAATTCTGAAACGGGGGGCCAAGGTTCCATCACAACCCTTGAGCCCACTGGGGGTCAGGAGGAAGGCAGCGCCATCGACGGTCTCGAGTTTCGAAGCGTAGAGATGATCAGCGACCTTTACATCAACGGGAGCGGTTCATCCAACACCGCCCGTCTTTCCGTCTACATCCAATTCAGAGGCCCAGACCAGTCAACAGCCGACGTCACGTTTTCGCTGAAAGCCGGCGACACGCAGATCACGTCGGAAAGTCGGGAACTCGACGACTCGTGTTCCCCGAACCCGTTCGGCGGTGGTTGCTCGTGGACCGTGATCGAAGTTGAATTTGACATCGGCTCCAACGGTTTCATGGTTCCCAAAGGAAAGCAGCTCAAAATCCGCATTGATGCCCAAGCAACCTGCGAAGGCAACACCGGAGGGGGGTTGGGCCAAGGGGATTGCGCCGTTGACATCGCTTTCGGGAAGATGGAAAGTTCAGGGGGATTTTCCCGCCTCCAGGTGATGACAAACGCTCTCTCCGGTTCCAGTGTTCGCGTCCACTCCTGCCACCAAGAATACGGCTGCAACTGGAACGATGCACAGAAATTTGAGTGGTCCCCCAACCACCGGCCTGAGTTCAGGGAAATGCAATTCTCCGTTGAGGTTCGTGACGCCTTTGGACGAGACGATATCGAAGAAGTCAACCTCATCATGGACACCCCGAACGGGGCGAATTCGGTTTTTGACCACAACTTTGACGACGACGATTTCAAACTGGACAACAACGGTTTGGTCGGGAATTTCACCTACACCTACGAAGCCGGTCTCGCCGATGGGGAGTACCCTGTGCGGCTCGAAGTTGAAGACGTGCAGGGCCATTCCGTCATCTTTGAACATCCCGGATTGACGTTGCTCGAGCACGATGTGTACCTCACACTGCCGTCCAATCAACCCGATGTGGTGCTCTTCGCTCCCGGAGCTTCCGTCCAAGTGGAGTTCTTGATCGAGCACACCGGGTCCTCTTCGAGCAGCATCGATGTGGTTTTCGACGTTGAAACCTACTTGCCTTCTTCTTGGTCTGACCCGATTTGGAGCGCTCCAAGCAACACCTACACGTTGAATACTGGAGGATCTTCGCTGCTCCCTGAATTGCAGATCACCGTCCCGGAGGGCGATTTGGACAACGCCCCTGACTCGCTTGAAATCGAGGCCAGAGTGTACGCTCAAAACGACCAAGGGCAAACCGAAGAAGTCGCTATCCGGACCATCTCCCTCGATTTTGAAGAAGTGGACGTGTATGCTCCGCCTCGCCTCTATGTTTACGAGGACGATGAGCATCAAAAACAGATTGCGGATTCCACCCGGCCGGAGGCTTACGATCAAACCTTGTCCCACTACGTTGATGCTGATGAAATCGGGGATTTCTTCCTCGATGTCTTCAACACCGGCTTCCAAACTGACTCGTTCAAGATTCGTGTGCTTGAACAGCCCGATGATTGGCAGTACCGATTTTACGACAACGATACTGGGCTTGAATTGGCCGAGGAAGGCATCTATGCCATCACACCAGGAATCGGGTCAACACAAATTCTCACGATTCGCATGGAGGTTTATCCTCCTGCAGACAGGGACGGTGTTGACATCGGGTTGTTCAAACTCTCCGTGGTGAGTAAAGAGGATTCCGAATTGCGAACGGACGTCTCGTTCACGGTCCACCGAACGTTCGGAATTCTCGTCGAAGTGCTTTCCGATAGCGACGGCATCGGGGAGGACAATCCGCTCGGACAGGTTGGCCCGGTGCGTGGCGACGCCACCGTGTTCTACAATTTGCGCATCACGGACTCCAGCAACGAAGGTTCCGGCGTCACCACGTGGAAAATTGTTAATCCGCGGGATGTTGAACAGAACGGCGAGAACAACGCCAAGTACACCGCATGGGATTATGTCATCTCCAACGGGGGCAACAACAATCTGGTGGCCGTGAACCTCGCTCCAGATGAATACAGCGACATGAAACTGGAGGTCACTCTTCGGGGCCAAGTTGAGGCCGGCGTTCACACCATCTACACCCGAATCATCGAGGAAGGCGTGGATTTAGAGGAAGCGCGTTACTTTGACCTCCCCGTCAAGGTTCTCATTCAGGAAGAAGTGGTGCCCGGTCGGATTGAAATCACCGACAAAACCGAGCGTTCACGGTTTACACCCGACGAAGAGAAGGTGCTTGAATACCGAATCAGCAACCAGAACAACATCCCGCTCGACGTTGTCATTCGCCTCGACCAGCCCGACGGGTGGACCGGAGCTATCCGAGCCACATCAAGTCAGCTCGGCAGCGATTTCTTGATTCTTAACCTCCCTGCTTACAGTTCCAAAGATTTCCGTGTCACCATGCTTTCACCTGCGAACCTCAAAGACAGCGAGGAAGTTGAATTTCAGTTCAAGGTCACGCCGATGGACAACGAGACCCCTTATGGAGAGGATTATCTGCAGAAGTTTAGTTTCACCTACATGACCGAATGTTCCGGAGCATCGTGCCTGTTCAGAGAACTCATCAACCCCGAACCGCAAACCATCGTCTTCTACGTCGTTCTGGGGGCTCTCGTGCTCTACGCAGCACGGCGCGGCGGTCGTCACGGCGGGGAGTTTTACGACGAGCCCGATATGGAATCGGTCAAAGTGGAGGCTGTGTTCGAAGACGATGGTGATGACTTGCCTCCTGCCGTGATTCAGCAGGACGACGATGATTTGGAATTGCTCGAAGAGCTTGATGATTTGTGAACGAAACCGTGGCCTGAACCACGGTTGTATGAACATCGTACCATTTCCCTTATGAGGCATCAGACGCACCATGATGCGTGAGAACCATGCTGACAGGCTCAAACACCTCTTCGGCCGCGCCTCGTTTTTCTCCTGCGGAACGCAGAAAAGCGGCGCAGTCCCTCTTTCTCACCGCTTTGATGGTCTTTTCGACGCTCACGGCCATCCAATACGCAGCAGTCGACGTGCAGGCTGCCTCCGATCAAGACGGGGATGGGCTCACCTACGGCTTGGAATACCTGATGAACACCCAACCGAACGACCCGGATTCGGACAACGACGGCCTTCCCGACGGGTGGGAATGGAAGTACGGGCTTGACCCGCTTTCCTCCAACGGCATGGACGGTGCAGTCGCTGACCCTGACGGTGACGGCATGTCGAACCTCCAAGAATACCTTTACCTCCAACCAACCGGTTGGGACAACAGCCAAACCACCTCCGTCTTGGACAACGGGGTTTGGTGGAACGGAACGATTCCGGTGAACGACTGGAACGAAGAAGATGCGATGCAATTCAACCAGCCTGCCTGCGGTGCTGCTGGCTCCGACGGCATCGGCAACGTCATTCTCTGTGACGAGGACCCCGTGGGCAACATCTGCGCCAACGGTTTTGACGACGACAAAGACGGCTTTGTCGATGCAGCGGATTCCGACGGCGACGGTGACGCTGATTGTCTCAGTGACGACGACGACGGCGACGGCATTGCGGATGAGGACCCCGCAGGTTGGGATACCGACGGCGACGGCATGCCCGACGGTTGGGAAGCCGCTAACGGCCTGAACGCCACGTCGCCGTCAAACGCCGACGGCCCCAACGGCGACCCCGATGGCGACGGCCTCGTGAACCTCATGGAATACGTGAACCCCACGTGGACGACCATGTGCGGCTCATCGCCCTGTTTCCGCAACGGCCCCGACGGCATCGTGACCGAAACCACCTCGCCCTGTGACCCCGTCCAAGGCATCGGCCCAGGTGCCTGCGCAACCTACACGGCCGAAGTCGACGGCGTGACCTCCACCAGTCCAATCCGTGCTGACACCGACGGCGACGGCCTGAACGATTCCTACGAAGCCTTGACGCTGCTGACCGACCCCACCTCGGCCGATACCGATAACGACGGCATCAACGACGGTGTTGAGGTCAACGGCGCCTACGGCAACCCTGCCCAAGCCAGCGACCCTCGAAACAACAACACCGACGGGGACGCCTTCGATGACGGTGAAGAAGACACGAACTTCAACGGGCAGGTCGACCCCGGTGAGACCGACCCGACTCGGCGAGAGGATGCCGGCGATGAAGACGGCGACGGTATTCAGAATTGGGAAGAAAACCTGACGTGCACCCTTTGGAACGTCGCAGATACGGATTTCGGTGGCGTGAACGACGGGGACGAGCGAAACATCAGTCACAGCACCGACCCTTGCGATTCGCTGGTGAACTTCGAGACCACCTTCATTCAATCCTTGAGCTCAAACCGGATTGAAGTCGGTAACGGTTCAGGTTTCAATCCTGCAGGAGGTGTCGGATGGTACAACGTCTCGGGGACGTGGGAATCCTTTGGCTATGCGACGGTCGTCAACAACATTCTCCAGGGCGTGTCCAACGGACCGTCCTCTGAACCTGCAACCACGCAAGTCGCCAACCGCAACGGTTCGTTCTGTCACACCGACGCCATCAATGCGGGCACGATTGGAACCACCCAGCAGTACTGCGATGACGACTATGAAGACACCGATGAAGACGGTCTTGCCGACTGGCAGGAGTTGCTTGGTACCTTTGGATGGTTCTCCAACCCGGGTTTGGCGGATTCTGACGGCGACGGCGTGAACGACTTTGACGAAGTTCAGGACAACACCGACCCGAACGAGCCGTGCACCAACCTACTGGATGATGACGGGGACGGATTGAACAATTATTTCGAAAACACCACCGGATGCGACCTGATCTACATCGGTATCAGCAACGGTTCAACCGACGTTTGGACCACCTCTTACTCTTCATTTGATACGGACCAAGGCGGCGTGGACGACCGTACGGAATACTTCGACGGGACCAACCCAGAGAACGACCCCAGCGATGACATCCAACCCGACGACTTTGACGGTGACGGCATTCCCGACGCCGTTGAGAACCAAACGGGAACGGATTGGACCAATCCCGATACGGATGGCGGAGGTATGCTTGACGGGCAGGAATGCCCCGAAATCTTCTGGTTCGTTGACTGCGCCGGTGCACCGTTTGACCCGTGGGATCCATCGGACGATGCCATGAGCAACGGCATCGTGTTCTGGGCCAACAACACCTCGGGTACGGTCGACCTCAACCTTGACCGACGATGGCGAACCGTGACCAACGACTTCTACACCGGCACCACCTATGCTCACCTCGCCAGCGTCCACCCTGCACAACAAATTTCCTTGCCGATGGAGAACTTCACCCACCTGGCTGCGACCTCCTTCGCCAACGACACGGTCGAGTGGAACGTGAAATTCTCTCAATCGATTACAGGGGGTCAGATACCGGCACCCGCGTCGTATTCCAACATCTCGTTTTACTTCGAGGTCTCCTCAAACGTCACGCGTTCCAACGACACGCACATCCTCACTGCAGATTCCGGGGCGATTGACCAGGTGATCTACAAGCAACCGGAATACTATTTCGACTGGTCAACCCTCGCAGCCACCACCGTTCCCGGTCAAGGCTTCCCCTACGAGTTGCTGACCGATGTTCGCTTCACCAACCCGAGCGACCCCATGTCGATCGTCAACAACATCACCAACGCCGTGATCAGCCAGTCTGGTGCAACCGATGCCTACAGTTCTGCCCTTGCGTTGGAGGATTTCATCATCAACGGCAACGCTACCACGGAGTTCAAGCGAAATTACGACACTTCAGGGACCGTCTCACCTGTTGACGTCGCCCAAAACATCCTCGAAGCGACCAAGGAAGGCTCGTGTCGCGAGTTCAACACCGTCTTCGTCACCATGGCTCGTCTCGCAGGTCTCCCTGCTCGCCAGGTGACCGGCTACATCGGCGGGGCTTGGACCGGCGACGGATACGCCGTTTACGCCAACAACGCAGCGACATGGTCCGAGGTTCGCCTGCAACAAAACGCTGCGAACGGGAACACCGATTTGGGATGGGTTGCCTTTGACCCTTGTCCCCCAGCCGAAGAGATTGAAATTGTCAACCAGACCGTGTCCAACTTCACCCTCAGCCGAGATGGGACCCAAACCGTGACCGTCACCGGTCAACTCCGCTACGCTGCCAACGGCACGCCCATCCCCAACATCGAGGTGTTGGGCTACCTCACCCCCGTGGCCGACGCTGAGTTCGTGCCCGGATTCGGTGGCACCTTGGAACGGCAGCTTGAGCAGAACGTGACCGACGCCAACGGGACCTTCACGCTGACCGGCTTCCCCTCAGCTCCAACGGCCCCCGGCATGCACAACATCGTTATCGAGCACAAACAGTCCGGTTATGTCTCGAACGACGGGGTCATCTACAACGGCTATGTCAACCTTACCGACAACTCCACGGTGGTTCTCACGGCGCCGCAACCGATCAACGCTCCCGTCGCCGGAGCGGGTGCGACCACGGTGCTGGAAGGGATGCTGATGTTGGCAAACCAGCCGACCGAAGAATTCAGTGCTCTTCCCGCTCAAACCGTATGGTTGAATTACATTTCGTCCGTTGACGGCGTTCAGAATTTCTCGGCCCAAACCGATGCCAGCGGCGCATGGATCATCTCGTTGAATCTGAGCGAACAAGAAACGCGAGGAAACCTCTCCGCCACGCTCGGGTTTTCCGGATGGCAGGACACATCGGTTGGAGGGGCAACGCCCGCCACCTTCCACCTCTTGCCCACAACGTCCTCGATTGTTCTGAACGTCACCGATGCTCCGAACCTCACGGCCACCATTGAGGGGCCGCTCACGAACAGCAGCATCCTCTTGTTGAACGATGATGTATGGATCAACGGCTCGGCCCTGTCCATCAGCGCTTCACCCGTCGCCCTTTCTGGAGACCTGCAATTCGCAATTCGGGCGAACGGGTCGGGTGATGCTTGGCTGGAAGTCTTCAACATCAGCGTCACGGGAACGTTCGCGATCCAGTACCTCTTGCCCAACGTTTTGATGGTGGCTGCCGGAGAGATTGAGACGCGACTCCGCTTCTTCCCGTCAAGTCTTCCGGCCACCGACGATGCAAACACGAGCACGGGAACGCCCCACTTCCTGCGCGGCTTCCTCACCTTCGTGGTCGAAGAATCGGCGCAGATTCGCGGGCAAGGTGCAAGCGTGACAGTTCAAGTCAACGACCACCGCGGTGTTTCTGCCGCACCCAATACCCTCGGAAATTATGATTTCAGTTTCAACGGTTCATGGTTCAACACCACGGTGGACCCGGATACGGACAACATCCAGACCGTGGTCTCCCTCGCTTCCAACCTCTTTGCTGGCGATTATCCCATCGATCTCTCCTTTAACGGCTCGAATTTCTACCAGCCCTCAACGGGCAACGGTTCCATGCGGGTTCAAGCCGACATTGATTGGAACCTCTCCATCGGCCAAGATTGGACCTACATGGGCAACACCACGCGGGTGTTCGGGGACATTTTTGACTCCGTTCACTTGACGCCTGTGGTCAACAACGATACCCGCATCCTCGTGTCTATGGTCACCGACGAAGGTCCCATTGACCTTGCACAAGCTTCGCTGAACAACACGACGGGGGCGTTCGACATCCCCATCATCATGCCGACGTTCCTTCCTTCCGGTGTTTACGACATCGTTCTTGACTTCGACTTCCTGACCCTCGCACCTCCCGGAGGGGCCTATTACGCCTACGTCGACCCTGCCCAACCGCCTTCTCCACCGACACAAATCTCCGTCTCCGGTGGTTTGGTGACCGAAGTGGTGGTTGAAGCCGAGCGCCCGGTGTACATCGTTGAGATGAACACCTCGGTTGATTTCACGGCAAAGATCACCGACATCGGCGACGGCTCGAACGTGTCGTCTGCACCGGTCGAGTTCATCTGGGACTACGGCAACACAAACACCACGCTCGCAACCGTGAGTTCCGATGCTGAAGGCAACGCAACCCACACCTTCACGCCCTCGGGAATTGCACCGGGGTACTACGACGTCGCCATGGTCGTTCAAGACGATTTGAGTGCAGCCTTGGCTGCCGGCAACACGCGGCGCTACGGGAATTTTTCCATCATCAACGTCACCGTCCAAGTCACGAGCAGCATCAACATCGTGAGTGTTCCTGCAACCGTTACGGCTGGCGTACCGTTCAACGTCGCCGGTCAGGTTGAAGATGCCGAAAACGGAAGCCGACCCCTCATTTCGTCGGTTCGGTTGAACGTGTTTTGGCTCGAAAACCCTGAGGAGTTGCTCTTGAGCAACTACGCCACCTCGAACAACGGGACATTCAACATGAGCGTGCCCACCGACACCTCCAACAACGGAACGACGCGAGGTCCGCACACCTTGGTCATCACGGTTGTCAACGAATCTTCGCCGTTTTACTTGACCGATACGGCTCAAGCGGCGATTCAAGTCATGGGGGTCTCCCGTCTTGAAAACCTCGTACCGCTGAATGCCGTGGTCATCAACCGCGGAAACACGGTGAACATGTCGGCGAAACTCGTCGAAGCGTCCGACATGTTTGCCCCGCTGTCAAGTTATGAGGTGGGGATGCAATTCCACGAATCCTGGCTTTCGCCCACAACAACCGACGCAGAAGGCTTTGCGAACTTCAGTTACACCGTTCCTTACGACCATCCACTTGGACTCATCGTTGTTCAATTCGTTTACAACGGATCCAGCGATTTGCTCGCCACGAGCGCCAACTTGACGAGCATCACGGTGCGCTCGCTGACCTTCATGGTCGTGGACAACATCACGACGAACCCGGTCGCAGGAACTTCGTTCAACGTGAGCGGACAATTGCTCTCCGACAACGGATCGGGATTGGAGCAGCGCGACGGAACCACGTTGCCGAACGCCAATGTTCTGTTCTCCATCGATGGACTTCCCTCCGGATTCACCGTGACGGGCGGGGCCGTCGAGGCCGGTGGGTACTGGAACGCCACCCTTCGTCTTAGCGAGACGTTTGCCGCAGGAACCCACCTCATTGAAGTGTCTTACATCCCGAACGTCAACTTTTACGTCGGTTCTTTGAACAACACCACCTTTGACTCCCGAGGCTTTTCGGTCATGAACTTCATCAAACCAACGCTGGACGGCATCGGTCAACCCTCGCTCAACGACCGAACCGAGCGCGGTGATGTGGTCGATTTCACGGTGTTGTTGCGGGACAATCAAGGCTTGCCGTTGGCAAACCAGAGCATCGTTGTCTCCTTGACAGCAACCCTTGGTGACGCTTCTCCTGTTCAAATCACGGTTTTGACCGCAGCGAACGGAACAGCCTGGGGGAACTTAACGGTCCCCGCCAACACGAGCGTTGGACCTGCAGACATTCACGCTGCGTACGGGGGCATCGCAGGAACCACGGGCCTCGTAGGCACGAACGCCACCACGAAATTCGTTGTTCTTGGGGCAACCCAGACGACCATCACCAGTGCGCCCGACGTCTTGACCGCAGGCGATACGCTGGTTGTGAACGGACACTTGCTCGATGATTTGGGTCTGCCCCTGCAACGCAACGGGCTCAACGCCAGCGGGGTGGTTCACCTGCTCATCGACGGTATTCCCGTTGCGAGCATGGAAACGAACAGCAGCGACGGCACGTTCACTTTCGCCTATGTCCTGCCGGAAAACACGGCCGCAGGCCCGCATCAAATTGGCGTGGAATTCCGTGGCGGTCGAGAATGGGTTGACCCCGTTGGCTTCGGTGACATCAACAACCCCGAATACTACTTGCCGAGTTCAGCAACGGTCGATTTCAACGTCAGCGTCCCGACCAAGATTCTCCTGATCACCGGCACCGGCGACGCCGACCGTGAGACGACGATGACCATCCAAGGGCGTTTGCTCGACGTGGTGGATAACCCTCTTGGAAACCTGACCGTTGAGGTGTGGCTCGGCGGCGTTTGGCTCACCAACACCACCACCGACGCAAGCGGGCTCTTCACAGCGGTTCACCCCGTGCCGGCCGACGCTCCGCTGGGTCCGGTGGCGCTTGAAACCCGTTTCATCGGGACAACCGCCTACTTGCCGAGCAACGCAACGGGACTTTGGGAGATTTACAGCCCGGTGCTCGTGACCGTTGAGATCACAACTCCCGTTGCCGTGAACGAAACCGTGACTATTTCCGGTTCGGTCGTTGACAACCAACTCACGGGTGTGGCCGACCATCAGGTCCAACTCTTGGTCGAAGGCATCGTTCTTTCAACGGTGCAAACCGATGCGGCGGGCAACTTCGTCTACGAATGGACCGTGCCCGACATCTTTGACTTCGGCGACCGTACCTTGTTTGCTGAGGTGGCCCCCCAAGGCTACTATCGAGGCGACGTGGGTAACGTTTCCTTCTTCCTTTCTCACCGAGCATGGGTGACCCTGCTCTTTGAGGACGGCATTGACGCAACTCGCGGCGATACTTGGGAGATCAGCGGCCGACTCTACGACTTTGACACCGTTGACCGTGACGGCCTTGTTGGTGAGTCGCTGGTGGTGAGCCTCGACGGCGTGGTATTGTTCACAACGACAACGGGTGCGGATGGCGTTTGGAGTTCGACCGTGCCGGTCACCATGGACCTTGACCGAGGCGAGCACACGCTCCGTGTCGATTTCGAAGGCACGCAAGCGCATCTTGCTGCATCCGCCTCGTCAACCGTTCATGTGTGGTCGAATCTCCAAATTCTCATCGATACCAACCAATCCACGTCTTGGGTCACGCGTTCTGACAGCGTGTTTGCACCGGTTTACTTTGTCGGATCCGTCCAAGAAGTCGGCGGTTCCGGAGAGGTCTTTGAGGACCTCTTGGTCACCATCGGTAACGGTTCGGATTGCGCCAACGAACGCGAAGGCGCCCGTTGTTTCCCAAGCACCAGCGTGACGTGGGCCAACGGAAACTTTGCTTTGTCCTCAACCGCACCGTATTGGCTTGATATTGGCTCCCAGTACTTCCATGTGGACGTCGCTCGAAACGACAGCAGGTACCTCAACGCTGCAAGCGTCAGCAAATTGATGTTTGTTCAGGTGAACGCTGACATCACGGTTGAGCTTCTCGAGGTGGTCGAGGGCAGCCAAGAAAAGGTGGGCGGTACCGTCTTCATCGTCGCCCAAGACACCCGAGCAGGATTGGAAGGTATCGGCGTTTCGGTCTATTTGTACAACGACACCAATTCCCTCCCATTGGCTTCGAAGACATGGAAGAGCGACAGCAACGGAGAGATCGATATCGATTTCAATGCGAACCCGCCTTACGGGGATGTTGAGACTTGGGGTGAATTGACGATGGACATCATCGTTCAAGACGCCAGGCTCTCAAATCAGTCGCTTCAAGCCTTCAAACTTCTCAGAGATCAAGGGTTCGCCCCCTCTTATTCCTATGAAGCTGAGCAGGTCGCAACGCCATGGTGGTCCTACGCCATCGTGGCCCTCATTGCAGCGTTGGCGGCCGGAGGTGTCGTGCTCTACCGACGCAGGAAGGCCGCTGATGACCTCCTGAAGGATGCTGCTGAAGTCTTTGCCTACACCGCAGAGTTGCTTGCAGCCGGTGACGCAACCCGAGAAGCGATTTTCACCTGTTACCAGGATCTCTGTGCTTTGTTGCAGCAACGTGGCTTCCTCCGTCGCGACTTTGAGACGGTTCGAGAGTTTGAGTTTGCCATCCGGCAAGCGCTTGAAGGTGTCTCCGAAGAAGCGTTGACCGCTCTTGACAACACGTTTGAGATGGCACGCTACAGCCGTGAAGAGATGGGTCCACAGCATCAACAGGTTGCTGTCCAAGCCCTCAACCGCATGAGCGGTGAGATTTCGCAGATGCAATCGGTGCCTCAGCGGTGACTCACCAACGCAGGTGAAGGCGTCCCTCGCTGAAGGTTGCTTCAAGCGTTGAGGCGGCGTTGAGCGGCAGCGGAAGTTCACGAACAAGGTCGGGGTGATCACCGTCCTGGACGGTCAAGTGAACCAAGGTCGCTTCTTCGGTCACCTTGGTCTTCAAGTGGACATCTTCAGGCGAAGCGCCGAGGAGGGGGATGGTGAGGCCGTCGGGGTTGACCCGGCCGTTGATGCCGTCAACGACCCAAGCAAGCGCCCGTTCAGGATGCACTTCCGCCAGCCCGGTTTCGGGAAGCATGCCCGCCGTCACGAGCACTTCGAGGTGGCGTTGTTTGACCTCGTCGAGGTGGGACGGGCGGCCATCGAACGCTGCTTGGAGCGTCGCCGCATCTACGGTCAAACCGGTCATCACGGTTTCCTCTGATGCAGAGGCGTGGGTGTTCACGTTCTCGATGTCGAGCGAGGTCCATTCGTCCATGCCCGCTGGAATCTACGAGCCCACATGAACCTTCGGACCGGCTTTACTCTTCATCAAGGTCGGTGTTTCGGTGAACTCGGCTGAAGAAACGACGTGCAAAGCGAGCGGTTGAAACAGGATCATTGGATTCGTTCATTCGCATATCATCGGGGAAGCAGGGGGTGTAGGTTCGGTCCGTCACCCTACGGTCCAACAACACGATGAGGGCACGGTCGCCGATGGCTCGAATCGGGCGGCCCATGGCTTGCAGAATCGCGTTAATGGCGGGTTGTGAGACGGTGTATTTCCACGCCAAGTCCCGGCCAAATCGGTCTTCAGCGTATGTCTTGAGCGCTTTCGAAAGCACGGAAGGCGGCGAATTTGGTATGCCGATGCAGGCCACGGCGTCCAAGGCTCCGCTGTGGTAGTCGACCCCTTCAGAAAGTCGAGCACCGAAGACGCCGGCGAGCAGGATTTTCCTCCCCACCTCCTTTTCAGAAAGCAGCGTGTCCACGATTTGGTCGAGGTCGTTCTTGGTCCATTCACGTTGCTCAACCATTACGCGAACGCCCTGAAAGCGACCTTGGTCAACGATGTCGTTCAGCATGGCGTAGGAGGGCGCGAAAACCGCAACGTGGCCCGGACTTTCATCGATGAGCGCTTGCAGATGACGCCGAATCAGGTTCGTGTTGTCGGCAGAGCGTTCGGTGTACTTCGTGGTCACGTCTTTCGCCACCAAAACCGGTCGCCGCATGGCTGCGAAGGGAGAAGGATACGCCACCGATGCGGTTCTTGCCATCGGCAAGCCGAGGATGTTGGCGTACATACTCGGGGGGTAGAGCGTTCCCGACATCAGAATGGCCCCTGCTGATTTCTCAAAAACCGGCTGAGCGACCAATCCCGGATCAAGCAGATGGGTCGTGATCCGACCGTCTCGTCCCTTCGTATCAAACACCATGGTTAAGGCACTCGTGCTGCCGAATCGCAAGATACAGTCGAGAATTTCCGCTACTTTGTGGGCGTTTGGTTCCATCGGGTTGCCGTCATCCCCCGCCTCCATGTCAACATCAACGCTCGCTAGGATGTCCCGTAGCGTATGCATCCGAACGGCGGCATCAACAACAGGGCGTTTGGCGCGGCTTGCGAGCTGTTGCTGGCCCGCTGTTCCGTCCACCTCGTCGCACGCACGGTGGAGGACCTGCAAAACATCGTCCACGACGACCGGGCACTCTTCGTCACGGCCGGTCACGCTGCGGCGAAGACCGTCAAACAACCTTGTGAAGCCTGCTTTCGTTGCTTTCATGACATCAAAGGCCCAAACGGCGAGGTCGTGGTTGACGGCGAGGGATTCACCCCCCGGTGCCTTCATGGCTTGAGCGAGCAAGCCACCGTACTCCTCGAGTTCGATTTGGGCGTTTCGAATCATGGTTTGCGTGAGGCGTTTTTCCAAGGTCATGCGGATGCGGTCGGGCAGATTATGGGCTTCATCCACGATGACGATGATGTCTTCGAGGGATAAGCCCATGGCTTTGAGGCTGGACTCCCGAACACCATCATCGAAGAGGTGGTTGTAATCGCCGACGAAGACGTCTGCTCCACTAACGGCCTCGCGTGCGGCCTTCCAGGGGCATGTTTGGGCCGGTGCTCCATTTTCTGTATGTGTCCGACTGATGCCCACCAGTTCGTCAACGTGGAGGGGCGAGGCGAGAATGCGGCGTTTCAGACCCGGAGCGGGTGTGATCCAGGGTTTGCAGGACCGAGTTTTCCGGTGTTGGCTGCACATCAACGAAAACACCAGCGGAGATTCTTTCGCGAAGGGTTGGACGCACATGCCGGCTTGACCGACCATGTCCACCAAACGGACGGGCGTCGTCTCCTTTCGTAAACGGTTGATTTGGCGAACGGTGTCCACAACGATTCGATGTTGAGTTTGTCGGGAGGTCAGGAAAAACACGGTTTTTTTCAGACTTGATTCACTGGCGACTTGAAGCGCAGCGGCAAGGGAGGCTGCAGTTTTCCCGATTCCAGTCGGGGCCGCAGCGAGGTGAAAGTTTCCTTCTTGAAGGGCTTTGATGCCGTCGTGAATCATCTCGAGTTGACCAGGTCGAGGTGACGCATGGGCCAAAAACGGGAAATTGGTGTTGATGGATGCTCCAACACCTTCGTTCATACGACCCATCCCGTGGCGACCCTCCTAAAGGATTCGCATGCGAGGTAGAGGTTTCACTGGCCAGCGTCAATGTGCCCAGAAATGTGGGGGCTGGGCACGGGGGACCATCCCGTCAACTGACAGGGGTGGAATCTGAGCCTCCCTGGCCGTCTTCCAGGGAGGTGTGTGGGGGTGTTTGGTTTTGGGAACCAAGTCGGCCAAGGCGTGCAAGACGGGCACGCCGACACAGCGAGGCAAGGCCCTGCAAGACTGGCCGGTCTTGCATGACCCAAGGGGTGGCATTGCCGTGGTTATATCCATGGTTCTGCCAATTCATCCCATCCCCTCCGTTCTCTCACCACTTATTGTTGGTATTCGCTGCGTCGTATCGTTTCGGCTCTGGACGCCTCCAAAGCCAAATCGAGTGTCTCGCTGACGGCTTGCAATTCAGCCGTCGCTTTCTTGATGTACAATTTCAAACCCTCTTGAGCGGCGATTTCGGGCGTGGTGCCCTGCAACTCGTAGAGCTTGCCCAATTGGGCCTGATCGTTTCGGCCCAAGGGGATACGAATGGATTTCATGTCAACCAAGAGGGGTTGGTTGTGGAGGAATTCTTGGATGGCCAGGCGGACCACATCCGAGCGGTTTCGGGCGCCCTCCATGCCGACGCGTGCGTCGAGAAGGGCCAAGTCCTCCTCGGTGATTCGCAGCGAAACGGCGGTGGTTGGCTGGGTCATTCCTGTTCCCTCGTAAACATAGACAGACGAGTCGACTCTATAAACGTAACTCATATGATGACAAAATGTCATTTTCTGTCATACGGCTGCGCTTCCGGCTTCCACTTCAACCCTTGCGAAGTTTCAAAGACGAGCATGCAGAGCCCAATCCATGCCTCTTGAACCGACCCGTGGCCTCTATCTCTATCTCGAAACCCTCCAGGTGGCTTTTGATGACAACATCGTGACCGACGATGAAGCCCAAATCTTGCACATTCTCGCCCAAGCATTGGGCGTTGCCCCATCCGATACGGCCGAGTGTCGCGCCGTCGTCGAGGGCGAAGTCCCCTCGCCGTTTACCGACGATAGCAGCTACAGTGGCCATCACATGGGCGATGCAACGACCTATCAGTCGGCACTGATCGCCGCTTTGGACGATGATGTCATCACGGAGGACGAGTGGGCCATGCTCGACCGCCTTCGTCGCGTCATCGGCATTCAAGAGAACGAACACGCGCTGATTGAAGAGGCCATTCGAGCGATGGTCGAAACCGACGACCAGGGCCAGCGCCGCGTGGAACGCCTCGAACGTTTCGTCTCTGTGTGTCCTTATTGAGTGCCCCTTTTGAGAAGGCGACCATGCTAATGGAACCCGTTTCCGTGGAGGTCATTCAAGGACAACCATTAGAAAGGGTCTGCATTAGGGCGGGCCAATACACCTGACGGTGTGAGAAGGTATGCCAATGAGTGCCATTGATGCAATTTATGCAAAAGTCGTAGCCCGTGACCCAGAACAACCGGAATTCCATCAAGCGGTCAAGGAAGTCCTTGAATCGTTGGAGCCCGTTCTTGAGGCGAACCCCGAATACACCTCCGTGGTGGAGCGCGTGGTTGAACCCGAGCGACTCATTCATTTCCGCGTCCCTTGGGTGGATGACAGCGGTGCCGTTCAGGTTAACCGTGGCTTCCGGATTCAATTCAACGGAGCGATCGGGCCCTACAAAGGCGGGCTTCGATTTCACCCGAGCGTGAACGCCTCGATTTTGAAGTTCCTTGCGTTTGAGCAGATTTTCAAGAACTCCTTGACCGGCTTGCCCATGGGTGGCGGTAAAGGTGGATCGGACTTTGACCCCAAGGGCAAGTCCGACGGTGAAGTGATGCGGTTCTGCCAGTCCTTCATGATGGAACTTTGGCGACATATCGGTCAAGATTGCGACGTCCCCGCCGGTGATATCGGGGTGGGCGGCCGAGAAATTGGATACATGTTCGGCATGTACAAGCGCCTTCAAAACGAATTCCAAGGCGGTGTACTCACCGGGAAGGGGTTGTCCTACGGGGGCTCCTTGATTCGTCCTGAAGCCACTGGATACGGCTTGGTGTACTTCGCTCGTGAAATGCTGGCGACCAAAGGCAAGTCCTTCGAAGGTGCCGTTGTCTCGATTTCGGGATCCGGTAACGTGGCTCAATTTGCGTGTGAAAAGGTGCTTGACCTCGGTGGAAAGCCCGTCACGTTCTCGGATTCATCGGGCTGGATTCATGACCCCGAAGGCATTGACCGCGAGAAGTTGGCTTGGGTCATGGACCTCAAGAACAACCGCCGCGGACGAATTTCCGAATACGTCAAGCAATTCCCATCAGCCACGTTCACCGCCAGCGCCCCTGAGCCTGCAGTCAACGGTCTTTGGGGCGTTGATGTGGACGTCGCTTTGCCTTGCGCTACGCAAAACGAACTGAACGGCGAGGAAGCTGCGATGCTGGTTGCCAACAAGGTGATTGCCGTTGGTGAGGGGGCCAACATGCCGTGCACCCCTGAGGCGGTTGAAGTGTTCCAAAAGTCAGGCGTCTTGTTCGCACCCGGAAAGGCATCCAACGCAGGCGGTGTCGCCACCTCCGGCCTTGAAATGTCCCAAAACTCTCTGCGGATGCCTTGGACCCGCGAGGAAGTGGACCAAAAATTGGAAAACATCATGATTGACATCCACAAGAACGCCTTTGAAACGGCCAAGAAGTACGGGCGAGAAGGCGATTATGTGTTTGGTGCGAACGTGGCGGGCTTCCTCAAGGTCGCTGAAGCCATGATCGCTCAAGGCATCGTGTGAGCATCACGGTTCAAGCGCCGATACTGGCTTGGTTCCAAAAGCACTCGGCCAACGCCTTTTGATGCGTTGAAAGAGCCAGCGTGAGAAGACCATTGATGCTCCGAGAAACAGGACGGAAGTCCACCACGGGGCCGAGTCGTTAGTGGCCAAGAGATACGTCGCCACAAGAATACCCGTGCCGTAAACGGCTCGAAAGGCCGAGAAAATCATCAAGCCACGAAACCAGGGCTTGGCCACCAAACGGTTCAACCGCTCAGCCAACAGCGCCACCTCGCCTCAGCCGCGAAATTCAGCAAAGTATTGCTGTGTGTATCGAACGGCGTCTTCGTGTGGGTAGCCTTGGGCGATGAGCCCGTTGTAATACTCGGTGGACGGGTCGGGTTGAACGGGTGGAGGTGCGTAAACAGGTTGAGCCACGGCAGGCGGTGCTGTTGCGACGGGTTGTACTGATTGCGGAACACCAAAGCCGGGAGGCGGGGTAACGTACGTCGATGTTGCGGCATATGCCGGCGTTTCCATGTTCAGTTGCGTGACGGCCCACTCACCTTCATCGGTACCTCCACGTCGCCGCATGAGCAGGGCGAGAAGAGCGAGGATGAACAGCAGACCAACGCCGCCACCGATCAACACCGTAGGGGATGCAAGAGAGATTCCCTCGGCTTCGGGCTCGAGGATCCAACGTGATGGGTCCTCGGGGTACGCATCTGCCCCGTCAGCAGCTCGCCATTCGGGGGTTGGGTCGGAATAATTGTCGCCGTCGGTGTCCACGCATCCGAGGCGGTCTGCAGTGGAATTCCCAAAGGCGAGCGGACAGGCATCGGCGCCTTGCTCAAACGTCCAAAGTTCGTCGGCATCAGAGCGCCCATCGCCGTCGCTGTCTTCGCAGCCAAAGCGGTCGATGGTGGAGGTGCCGCGAACAGTTGGGCAAGCGTCGGGGCGGTCCCCGTTGGGGTTGTCACCAAAGAAATCGTTGTCCTGGTCCGACCATTGCGTCGCATCGGACATGAAGGCGTCTGCACCTTGAAGTGGCGTCCACGCCAACTCCGGGTCCGAAAAGCCGTCTTGGTCGCTGTCCGCACAGCCGAGTCGGTCTTCGGTTGAGGTCCCTGGAACATCAGGACACGCATCGGCATCGTTGCCGGACGCGTTGTCGCCGTAGCCGTCACCGTCGGTGTCTTCCCATTGCGTTGGGTCATTGGGGAAGGCGTCCTGAAGGTTGTACCATCCATCGCCGTCTTGGTCCGGACATCCAACCATGCCGTTTTGCCATGAGGTGCCTTCTTGGGTTGGACACGCATCTTGTTGCGTCGTCGCAGCGTTGAACTCACCAGGCCATGATGGGTTCCGGTCCTCCCACGTGGAGTTTGCATAATTGTCACCGTAGCCGTCTCCGTCAAAATCCGACCACTGGGTGGGGTCATCGACAAAAGCGTCGGCGCCGTCCTCAGGGTTCCACAAGTTGTCTGAGTCAGAATAGCCATCACCGTCGGTATCGGCACAGCCAAGGCGGTCAAGCGTCGAGGTTCCGCTCACATCAGGGCAGTCATCGGGCGTTGTTCCCTCGGGGTTGTCCCCGTAGCCGTCACCGTCTGCATCGAACCATTGCGTGGGGTCGAGCATGAAAGCATCGTCCTCATCAGCCCATCCGTCGCCGTCCATGTCGGGGCAAGCGTTCTTCCCGCCCAATGTCGAGTTCCCGGCTTGGTTGGGACAATCGTCAAAGTTGTCGGACCAGCCATCGCCGTCGCTGTCCACGCACCCCTCTTCACCAAGCGTAGAGGTGCCGATGACGGTTGGACAATCGTCGCTGACGTCCTCAAATCCATCGCCGTCATCATCCGAGTCTTCATCGGCATCACGGCATCCATCTCCGTCTACATCGGTGATGCTGTCGGACTGCCAGGTGGGTCGAGGGGGCTGGTAGGACGAGCGAGGACATTGGTCGTTGGCATTTTCCACGCCGTCGTTATCCATGTCGTTGTCTTCAACGCCGTCTTTGCATCCGTCGCGGTCCCAGTCTGTTGAGTTTGCAGGGTCGGTGAAGTCTTGAGTTGAATCCCAATTTGCTTCGCCTGAACGGGGGCAATCGTCTCCTGAGTTGTCCGTGATTCCATCGTTGTCGTCATCCACGTCACAGGCGTCCCCCTGGGCGTCACCGTCGGTGTTCTCCTGCATTGGATTGGAATCGGTTGGGCAATTGTCGGTATAGTCGGGGATGCCGTCGTCGTCGGAATCCGCTTTGAGGGCGGGGTTGACGGCCCAAACAAAGGCATCCCATCCTCCGGTGCTGCTTACGCTGTTGGTGCCTTTGGTGATGGTGTTGCTTCCGGCTGGCCCGACAAAGGAACCCACCACGGCGACAATGTCGCTGGAATTGACGGCGATGTCCCATCCCACCTCAAGGGCATTGCTTCCCGTGACATCAAGCCAAGACCAGCCACCTGTTGCCGTGATCCCGCCCATGATGGCGTCAGCATCGAGCGAGGCAATCCAGGAACTGCTGGTCCCGGTGGTCGATTTCGTACCGGCGCTAAACGTCCCATCGAGGAAAAACGAGGTGAAGACGATCTCGCCTCTCGAGGTCAACTCCATGCCTTGAAGTCCGTCACCGCTGCTGGAGCCTCCGGTTGCAGCCCATTGGTTGGCCGATGTTGCTCCTTCCTTGATGAAGAACAAGTCTGCTCCGCCTTTGTTGGCGGTGATGGACCAACCGTTCTTTGCCATCGTTCCTTCGAACGAGCCACCGAGATACAGGTCGCCGGAACCGTCGATGGCGAGTTTGCTCAGCGTCACGGCTTGATTGGCGATGCCGTAGCCCGTGAGCGATTGGAAGGCGCCAGCTGACGAGACCTTGAGCAGAAAGGAATCTTGGGTTCCAACGGTGTTGTAACTGTTGGTGCCGAACAGGATGTTGTTTTGGGTCACCCCGGAGACATAGATTGCGCCCCCTGCATCAACCACGACATCGGTCACCTGTTGGTTGCCGATACCACCGCCGGTGACGACCCACTTGAGGGCTCCGTTCATCCCGTCCAATTTTGCCACAAACACCTCCGCATTCGAGACATTGATTGTCGTGCCTCCGAAATCAGTTTCTCCAGAGAAATACCCGGCCACGATGACATCACCGGTTTGGTCCACGGTAATGGCTTGAGGAATGCTTGCGTCGGTGGAGGAGTTTGGTTTGGTTTGGAACCCTTTTGCCCACATCCAATTGCCTGCGGTGTCGGTTGAGGCGATAAAAGCGTCAAATTGAACGGCACTGGTCAACGAGGTGCTCCCGAAATCGATGGGCCCATACATGTAACCCGAAACCACGGGTTTCCCGGTCGAGGAGGCGATGTCGGTGAGGAAAGACACGCCGCCTTGGCTATGGTCTGCACCAACCAAGAAGTTCCAGGTGCCGGCGTCGTCGAGGGAGGCAAGATAGAAATCTTGGCCGTTTGAATAGGGGGAAGTGGGCGTGTAGGTGTGGGTTCCGAACGTCAAGGCTTGTGCTGATGAGTTGACTTCACCGGCAACGAAGTACCCGTTGTCCGACGCGACGATGGCCCCGGCGAACTCGTCATGGGAGGTTGACCCTCCGCTTGCAAGGAAGACTTCAGGCGTTGAGGAACGCCCTGAGGTTGGTAAGGGGGCATTCCCCTCAGCCATGGCCAAAGGCGCTGGGGCTGGTGGGGTCATGAGCACGCTCAAGAGAAGCAGTGTGACGAGTGCGGTGCTGGTGGCGACGGTCCGGTGGCCCATGAGCAAGGCTACCGCTCAAGGGACATCAAGGCTTGGACGGGTTGGCCCGTCCGGTCTCAATCGAGGTTGGTGTCGAGCGCCATCAAATCGCTGTCACCAGCATCGAGCACGGTGATGGTGGACACCGAAAACGGCTTTCCGCATGCGATTCCCAATTCTCGGTTGACCATCCGGGCTCGGTGCATCGTCACTTCGGGGTGCGCGGCACGGAGCGCAGTGGTGTAGTCCTCGGGGCAGTTGGCGGCCAGAATGATCATTTTGGCTGCACCGCTTGCGCAGGCGTCTTTGGCTTGTCGTTGTCCAAACAACAGGTTTCCTGTTGCGATTGCGTTCTTCAATTGTCGGCTTAGGTCCATTTTTCTTCCTCCATTCTCCACATGTGTTTCTCATGGTTGGAACATCATTCCTCAGGAATGTAGTAGAGCGCAACGCTGCCGGTTCCCAAGGAAATGGGTTGGCCGACGATGATGTTCTCTGCAACACCGGTCAAGTAGTCCTTCTCACCGATGATACCGGCCTTGAGGAGGTGGTTCACGGTCACTTCGAAGGCTGCACGAGCGAGGATGCTGTGCTTGGTTCCGGAAACACCGTGTCGGCCGATGGCTCGCACTTCACCCTCGGAGGTCATCACATCAGCAACCATCAACAGGTGGCGGACGTCGACTTCGAGACGAGCACCGTCAAGCGTCAGTTGCAATTCGTTCACGATGGCTTGTCGGGCAGCTTCAATACCCAAGTAATCGTAAATTTCGATGATGTTGTTGGTGTAGGTGCGGGACCGGTCAATGCTCTCCAATTCGCTGATGCGTTGAAGGTTACTTCCAATGGTCGAGAGGTAATACTCGCCGGTTTTGTCGTCGAGCTGTGGGTTCGCACGCTCAATACCGGGGATGCCCTTGAGACGCATGTCGCGAATCTTTTCTTCCAGTTGCAGAAGCATCGTGTACGACGGAGGGTTCTCCGCCAACTCGGCGAGGTCGTCCTCGGAGTGAACACCTGGAATGAGCGTCAACGTGGACGGGTTCTTTTCCTTGTCCGCTTGAACGAGCAGACGTGTGGCTCGCTCCAACTTGTCCTTGACCTCAGCAGCGGTCATGTTCTTTTGCTTGAGGTTGGCTTTGTTGAGTTGGAGGACCAAGCGTCGCTGGGCCACGTCGGTTTCCAACTTGGCGATGTTCACCGTGGTCGTCACCTCAATGGCGGCGGCCAATTTCCGTGCAGCGTTCCCGTCGTTTTTCTGCCCCTCCTTCATTCGGATGGTCATCGTTGGCGTTTGCGGCACTTTGCGGGCGTCAACGATCTCGATGATTCGAGGAAGACCTTGGGTCACGTTGACGGTGGCCACACCTGCATAGTGGAACGTACGCATGGTCATCTGTGTACCCGGCTCACCGATGGATTGTGCGGTGATGATGCCGGCGGCTTCGTAGGGGTCAATGCTGGCTCGCCCAAGAGCCTCGATGGATTCAGCGATGATCTTCTTGGCTTCCGGCTTGGTCAACTTTTTCTTTCCACGGGCATGACATGCTTTGGTCAATTCGGCCAGAATACGGTTGGTAAAGCGGGTGGAACCGGCATCATCTGCAGCGCCTCGAAGACTTTGGTAGACGGGGTCATCTGCAAGAGCATCCTCAAGAGATCGCATTTTGCGGTCGTAGTCATAGGATTCCATGTCGGCGACGGTCTTCGTTCGCGTGCGCCGCTTGGAAAGGCGGACCTTCGTGATGGGTCCGGAGGCGTCTGCGTCGCCTTCGCGTCCTTTTACCGTGGCTGATACAATCGTGGCGTGAATGTTGCCGGCCTGCTCCGAATCGGTTTCGCAGATTTGAGCGATGTCGTTGGCGGTCATCACCTTGACATCGTCCCACTTGCGGTCGTCGGCCAGAGCGTGGGCAAAGGTTTCCTCAATGCCCAAATCCATGAGCTTCTTCTTGGTTGCACTCTTAACGACCATCAGTCCTCACCTCCACCTTCGATTTCGTCGGCTTCAAATTCCCAAGCCCCCATGTCCTCTTCATCGGAGTCGCGGTCAAAGGATTCTCGGTCAATTTCAAGACCGCCTTCGGTGCCCAGTGCTGAGTCAACGATGACATCGATGTTGAACGGTGAACCGTGCACGCCTCTTGAGGGGTCAATGCCGTCTTCGCCGTAGCTGAACTGGATGATGCGGTTTGCTGTGTTTCTGACGGAGAGCATGTCGTCATCGTAGACCTTCAGGTCGTCCATGGCGTTGATCAATCGGCGTTGCATGTAACCGGATTTCGCCGTACGAACCGCCGTGTCAACCAAGGACTCACGACCGGAAACCGAGAGCATGAAGAACTCCGTTGGTTCCAAACCACGCTTGAACGAAGAGGCGATGAAACCGCGCTCGTCTGCACCACGTCCGCCTCGCTTGAAGTGAGGCAGAACACGTTCGTCGTATCCCCGCTCCAGGCGCTTTCCACGGACCTTTGCTTGGCCGATGGAAGCAGCCATCATGGTCAAGTTATCCATGGAACCGCGGGCTCCGGAGATGGCCATATTGACGGCAGCGTTCGTTGAACCGGACTTGTTGAGTTCGTCCTTTGCGATGTCACCGGCTTCTTGCTTGCCTTTGTCAAGCATTTGCATGATGTTTTCTTCCAGCGTTTCGCGTTGGGTTCGTCCAGGACGAGCTTCGTAGCCTTTCCCGGTCTTTCCGAACTTTTCGAGTTCCTCGTTAACGCCATCTTGAGCGAGGGCGTTGGCTGCGTTGATGGCGGCCACGGCCTCCTCTGAGAGGTCTTCATCGTCGATACCCGTGGTGAAACCGAGCGAAGTACAAGCGGCGATGGACAATCGGGTAAACTCGTCAAGGAAGCGCGCACCTTGTTCGGGACCATTGGTTTGGACGATGGCGTCCAACAATCGGCCGTCTTCAGCACCGATGGCTCGCTTGTCGAGGGTTCCGTCCACGTTGCCGTTCTTGACCATCACCATGTCGTTGGATCGGCTGCGGAACCGAAGGTGGATGTTGTCAGGGATGATGAGCGAAATGATGTCTTGTCCTCGGAAGGCGGGGTTGCCGTCGGCATCCGTCACCAACTCGGGCAGTTGGCCGGTGTAACCGATGTTTCCAAGCATCTCAAGACCGTGGGCCTGGCGAATGAGCGTCCCGGGGCGGGACAGCAAGTAAGCGCCGGAAATGTGGTCGTGGATTCCACCGATCACCGCACCGCCGTAACGGGGCGTGAGGATGTGTTCTTGGACGCGCATCAAAATCTTCGCTTCGGCTCGGGCTTCTTCCGACTGGATGACGTGAAGGTTCATTTCGTCCCCGTCAAAGTCAGCGTTGTAGGGCGTACAAACTGCGAGGTTGAAACGGAACGTGTGGCCTTTCATGACACGAACTTCGTGCACCATCATCGACATGCGGTGCAACGAGGGTTGTCGGTTGAAGATAGCGACATCACCGTCGATCAGGTGACGCTCAACTTGGAGACCAGGCTTGGGGTTGCCGTAGCGGTCCAAGGTGGAGAGTCGGTCTTCAACACCGGTTCGCTCTTCGCCCCACTCGTCGAAGGGGCTGCCGCAGTGAGGGCAAGCCACCTCGAGGTGTTCGGGGAAGGGTTCGGGGTGCGGGTTGTCCGCTTGGGCCAACTCGTGCATCCAACGGTAATGAAGCACAGCTCGAGGGTCGTCCTCGGAGAGTTTCTTCCCCTTCTCATCGATGCCTTGGAGGTTGTTGAGGGTCGCATCGTCGTTGACGACATAGATCACTTCCTCTTGTTGGTCCATTCCACTGAGGGAAATCTGCTTTTGAATGACCAATCCGGGCAGGAAGTTTGGTGCAGGCAGAACCGAGTGAAGGTCATGGCGAGTGGTGGTGTCTTCGTTGCATTCGGGGTTGTGGCAGCGGAATCCTGCATTGATCAAACGGCTTCGCTGGTTGATTTTGACACGTCGACCGTCACCGCGCACGATGTAGTTCACGCCAGGGTGAACTTCGGGGCCACGCAGGATCATTTGGCGCATTTGCTCTCGGTTACGGGTTGTCACGCGGATGGGAACCGTCAATTCCTTGGCGATTTTGGTCGGCACACCGACTTCGTTCACGCTGAGGTAGGGGTCGGGTGAAATCACCGATCGCGCACAGAAGTTGACACGCTTACCGGACAGGTTGCTTCGGAAGCGACCCTCCTTCCCCTTCAGGCGCTGCGTGAGCGTCTTGAGGGTGCGGCCGGAGCGGTGGCGTGCGGGTGGAATGCCAGAGGTTTGGTTGTCAAAGTAGGTGGTGATGTGGTATTGGAGCAATTCCCACAGGTCCTCAACGATGAGTTGCGGAGCACCGGAGTCACGGTTTTCCCGCAGACGTTGGTTGATCCGGAGGACGTCAACCAACTTGTGGGTCAAGTCGTCTTCGGAACGGTCGCCGCTGTCGAGGGTGATGGAGGGGCGCACCGTGATTGGAGGCACGGGGAGCACCTTCAGGACCACCCACTCGGGACGGTTTTGCTTGTCCATCCCGATGAAGATCAAGTGTTCGGGGGGGATGCTGCTGAGCCATTCACGAACATCTCGGGGGTTGAGTTTCCGTTCGGTGTTGTCGTGCTTCTCTTTGAATGTGGTTGGTTTGTCAAGGATGATTTTTCCTTGGGACGATCCGCAGTGCATGCATACCTTTCGCTTGGTGCCCGAGGTCACTTTCTCCACTTCTTTGATGATCTTCGAGAACTCCGTCGAACCAACACCGTGTTTGGTGATGACATCACGAATTCGGTTTCGGTAGAAGTCCTGTTCGGTTTGCTCGGGGTTCGACCCGGGAGATGTACCCGGTTCGCTGTGAAGCAAGATGTTGCTGCACTCGTTGCAGGTTGCCTTGAGTGCGGTCTTGATGAGGTTCACGAAACCGATGTGGATGACGGGCAATTCCAGTTGGATGTGACCAAAGTGGCCGGGGGAATCTTGGTACTGGCAGTTGTCCGTCGGGCAGAGAAGGCCGGGTTCGATAACACCCATGTGCGGGTCCATCAAACCCTGCTTGTAGGCGTGTCCGTCGTCCTTGTAGGTGTCTGCCGTTTTCACTTCAACAGCAGACATTTTGCGGATTTCTTGTGGGTCCATCAAACCAAATCGAATCTGGGCGATTCGCTTGGGGATCATTGTGCTTTTTCGGCTCATTTTCGGTCCTCCAGTTCAAGACGCATGGCCACACCTAAACTCTTCATTTCGTCCAGGAGCAGCTTGAACGCGTAGGATGTTTGCACCTTGTAGACTTCAGCACCATCGCCGTGGATGGGACTGACGTAGGTGCCACGCTTTGGGTCGTACCAAGCGATGTGGCCGGATTGAGCGCAGACGTACATGTCAATACCGTCCGATTCATCGAGCAATCGGTCCTTGATGACCATCGATGCGCCGTGTGCAATCAAACAGTCACGCTCCATTTCACCAAATCGAAGACCGCCTTGTCGGGCACGTCCTTCGGTGGGTTGGCGGGTCAAAATTTGGACCCGGCCGCGGGACCGGGCGTGGATCTTGGAACTCACCAAGTGGTGCAATCGCTGGTAGAAGATGCATCCGACGAAGATTTCGGCAGGATAGCTTTCGCCGGTCTCCCCGTTGATCATCATCTCTCGTCCGGTGTGAGCCAAGCCGTTTCTGACCAGGCCGTCCCGAAGACTCGATTCCTTCTCGCCTCGGAAGGCCGTTCCGTCAATGCGGCGTCCTTCCATGGCGCCAACTTTGCCGCCGATCATCTCAAGAACGTGGGCAACGGTCATTCTGGACGGAATGGCGTGGGGATTGATGATGAGGTCGGGAACGACTCCGTCGGGCGTGAAGGGCATGTCTTCTTGTTCCACCAAGCGTCCAATAACGCCCTTTTGACCGTGGCGAGATGCGAACTTGTCGCCGACTTCGGGGATTTTGTGGCTTCGGACCATGACGCGAACCAAGCGACCGGAATCAAGGGATTCCGTGACGTAGACATTGTCCACCCATCCTTTCTCGCCGTGGCGAACGAGCATGGAAGATTCCCTTCGCTCTTGAGCCATCAAGAAGTGGCCGCCGGAGGACTCTTCCAAGAAGCGAGGAGGGCTGGTCTTTCCGACCAACACGTCGCCGCCTTCCAACTGGGATTCGGGGACGGGCAAGCCGTCGGCTTCGAGGTGGAGGTAAGCTTCAGGTGTCTTCAAACCCTTGATCTCTTGTTTGGAGCTGCCCGGCTTCTCGATTTCTTCAACCTGGCCGCCTGGGAACCTTCTGCGTTCGGCGTTGTAGGTTCGGTTGAAGGTTGAGCGGCCCAGTGCACGATCGATGGAGCCTTTGTTCATGATGACGGCGTCTTGCATGTTGTAGCCGTGAAGCGACATGATGGCCACGATGAAGTTCTGTCCGCCAGGGCGGTCGTCGAAGTGGGTTGTTTCCATGGCTCGCGTCTTGGTGATGGAGCGCTGAGGGTAGTGAAGGATGTGAGCCCGTGTGTCCGGTCGTAGGCGGTAGTTTGCGCTGGGGATGCCCAAAGATTGCTTGACCATGGCGGTTCCACCGGTGACACGAGGGGTTGAGTTGTGTTCGGGGTAGGGGATCAGGGATGCGCAAACACCCAAGACAAGTTGCGGGTCGATCTCGCAGTGCGTGTGCTCGTCGGTGTAGAGCAGTGGCACTTCAAACGAGGTCGTCTCAACCTTCCCGTTGGGCATGCTGACCTTGGCTTTCAAGGCGGCGAAGGTTGAGCGTGGTTCTCCGAGGTTCATCCACTCCACGTCTTCGTACTTGACGACACGGCCGGCCAATCCTGCGGAGTCGCCTTCAGGCACGGTTTCAGGCAGCACGAACGGGCGAGGGGCGATGTAGAGGTCTTCTTCCTCTTCGGCGTCAACCCATTCCACCACACCTTCGATGACGAGTTGGCGGAAGTTCATTTCACCGCTTGCCAACTTCGAAAGGTGCTCGTGAGTCAGCCGGGGGGCGCCGTCGTAGAGGATGAGCAAGGGCCGTAGAATTCGACCCTTGTCGGTGTTGATGAAGATGTCCTTGTTATCGACATCGTGACGGATGGAAACTTCGGAGGGGATCACCCCGCGGCGGCGAGACGACTTGAAGTGGTCCACCAGTTTGGTTCCTCGCTTGTGAATTCCGTAGATGTCGCCGTTGACGTGCACGCGGTCGCCATCGGTCCAGTCATCGGGTTGATAAACGTCAAGTTCGTCGAGGCGTTCACGAATTTCCGTTTCGTTAATGTCCTCGGAGATGTCGATCATCTGGGCTGCGTTCTTGACCAAGCCGCAGTTTTGGCCTTCCGGCGTTTCGTTAGGGCAAAGTCGGCCCCACTGGGTGGGGTGAAGGTCCCGTGCTTCGAAGTGCGGTTGACTGCGAACGAGAGGAGAGGTCACGCGGCGCATGTGCGAAAGCGCAGCAAGGTAGGTCGTCCGGTCGAGCAACTGGCTGACGCCGGACCGTCCACCGACCCAGTTGCCGGTGGCCAGAGCGTGCATGATCTTTGACGTCAGCACATCGGGGCGCAGACATGAGGTGATTTTCAGCTCGCGCTTGCGGTTGTGATGGCGCTCAAGTTGGTACTTCAAATCCCGAGCGAGTTGTCCGGCTGAGACTCGGAAGAGGTCTTCGATGAGGTCTCCGGCGAGTCGGACGCGCTTGTTGGCGTAGTGGTCCTTGTCGTTGGGATCTCGCCCTTCAATGGCCATTTCCAACACTTGGCGAACGATTCGTCCGAGGTAGATGGCTTTCTTCTCGCGGTCTCCGGCTTGGTCGCCCAAGTGAGGGAGCAGTTCGCGGTCGAGCAACTGGTTCACGCGGGCCTCGCGGTATTCCTTTTGCTGGCCCGCAGCGAATTTCTTTTCGAGCCACTGGTGGCTTTCCTCGGTCGTCACGACTTTGTATTCTTCGTTGTCGTTGACCTCGTTGATGTTTGCAACGATGAACTTGAACGAATCGGTGTTGCCGGCGATGGCTTGGAAAATTTGTTGGTCGTTTTCAACACCGAGGGCTCGCATGAGCAGGACAACGGGGATGGCGGTGGTTCCCGCCGTGCTGATTTTGACCATGAGCATGCCGTCACGGCGCTTCTCAACGGTCAGGGGTTTCCGCATTCCGTCCTTTTGAGAGAAAATCTTGGCGACTTCGGTTTGCTTGGCATAACGCTTGTTGATTTCAACCGTCACGCGGTTTGGTGCAAGGTCTTCCATCGAGATGAGAACCCGCTCGGTGCCGTTGATGATGAAGTAACCACCGGGGTCAAGAGGGTCTTCACCCTTTTTGCGCAACAGGTCGTGCCATGTGTCCTTGTCCTCTGCAGAGGTTGTGGGGGCGAGCACGCGGTCACCGGCGATGTGCTTGGGATGGAGGTTGCACCGTTCGGACCGGACCATGATGGGCATCGAGCCGACGGGGACGCCGGCTTCGGTGGGCGAAGGTACGCCGTTTCGCTTGATGGTGAAGTCGATGGTCACGGGGGACATGTAGGTCAACTTGCGCAGGCGGCACTCCATTGGTGTCGATGGGTTGAGGGCGCCGTTGGCTTCTTTGACCGTGGGTTGCCCGAGCTTGACGTTTTTGAGTCGGATGACGATGTCTTGGTCGTGGACATCGAGTTTGATGTATCCGCCTTCGTCGTCGTCAAAGTCCTCGTCGGTTCCGACGCGAATGTTGCGGATGATGCGCTCCATTCGAGAAATGGTGTTCTCGGAAGCGGGGATGCAGTCGTTGTAGGACGCAAGTTGATGGTTGACCAAACTGCGTTCTTTGAAAAATGATTGAATGATTTCCTGCATGTTATTTCCTCTCCTTCAGTTCCCCTCGACGATGAGTCGGTAAGCGATCGTTCGACCCGCTGATGGGGATTGCCGAACGACTTTCAACACGCGGTCGGCAATCCAGCCGGCTGCGAGCGGTTTGTAATCTGGGTCTGCAAGGCTTGCAGCTGCGTCTTTTGCTTCTTCGGTTTCCTTGATGACTTGGACCACGGGGTCGGTGATCAAGATCTTTGGGAGCAATTCTTTGGCGAGGCGCTCTTCGCCCGTTTCGGGGTCAATTTGCATCATTTGCCAAGGGGCGAGTTCTTCCATCTCGATGGCGAGTTGTTTATCAGGGGAGATGTTGGCGCCACCCACGAGTTCCTGGTGGGGGACCAATTCGTGGTTCAGTGCGTTGAATCGGGAGGTGATTTCTGGGCGATCAAGGTCGTCGATGGCCTTGGCCCGAATGGTGATTTTTGTGCTTTTCTTCGCAGCACGGCGTCGTGAACCCTGCTCGGCGATGATGTTCATGGTGGTGATGAACTCCTCAGCGTCCTTGGAGATGCCAAGCGTAGAAGCCACGTCGTCATGGCTCATGTTTTTGATGTCGGTCATGTTTCGGTCGGTGGCGAGTTTGTGAGCGTACTCGTCGGAAACGCCAAGTTCCATTAACCGTTTTTTTGTTGCACTTTTTACGACCATTCTTACACCCCGGATCGCCCACCCACATCAAGCCTGCAGCCCAATCAGGCGGGCCCGACGGGGTTCGAACCCGCGACCATCGGATTAAAAGTCCGACGCTCTACCTGACTGAGCTACAGGCCCAATGTAGCAACTTGGGCTTTTGGTCCGACCTTCATGGTGTTCTTATACGTTTCGTGAGGAGGGTGAGCGGAGTCCTGCTGGATGGTCTTGGCGGGCCGAACCAACGCCAGGCATCGAAACGGCTGCATTTCCCCCAAAAGGGAGGATTCCATGGCCTGGAACACGCATAACATCATGAGGGCACGACGACCGGGGAGGTGTGTGGAGTCAACGCCTCCCTTTGACCGGCAGCACGCCGAGCGCGAGGTTAAGCACTTGAGTGACCAAGTCAAAGAGGTGACATGGGCCGACCCATCGGGTACAGCATTCAAGGTTTCCGTCCTGCCCACGGTGTATCCTCCTCGAGAAGATACAAACCTGGTGGCTCGGGTTTTGGGGCAAATTTTTCCACGGCCAGGCAGCACATGGCTTGAGATCGGGTGCGGGAGCGGAGCCCTTTCCCTTTATGCAGCTCGAAGCGGTTGTTTGGTCACCGCGTGTGACATCAACCCGTTCGCTGTGGCGGCCACACGACATTTGCTTGAATCAAACGGGCTTCGCGGCGAAGTGATGGAAGGGGGCCCGGGTCCAAGCGCCGACGGCCACCTCGCGCAGTGGGGGGGTGACCGGCTTTACGACACGGTCGTCTGGAACCTCCCGTACCTGCCCTCTCCAGAGGCACAGACGCCTCATCTTGGTCCCATGGAGGAAGCCGGTTTGATCGATACAGACCGCATGGGCCTGTACGACCGCTTCCTCAGCATGGTTGAGAACGGTCGTTTACTTCATGCCAAAGGTACAGCTTTTCTCGTCGTATCCTCAACGCACGTCGGGGAGACGGCGTGTGAGCGAGCATGGTCAAAAGGGCTCGCTGCTCGGGTCGTTGCGGTTCAGACCTTTTCAGACGGAGAGCGCCTGTCGGTTGTTCAAATTTGGAGGCCTTATACAGACGCCCAAGGAAGGGTTGTCGAGAGCGTTGCCAGCACAAACACCTCCCTGCTCAACATGGATGTCCCCGTGGGCTCAAGTCTTCGTGCCGTCCATCAAAGCGAAGGGCGAGGTCAGCGAGGCCGAACATGGTCCTCGGTAGAGGGTGCCTTCCTGGCATCGTGGAAACTGAGCACCTCGCCCTCATCGCTTTCGGCAACGCGGGGACAGGTCCGCATCGGTGCTGCAATGGCTCGCCTTTTCCGACATCTTGGTGGAACAGGGGATTCGTCGAACATTTGCATGAAATGGCCCAACGACCTCTACATACGCAAGGACGTCCATGGTTGGAAGAAAGGTGGTGGCGTCCTCATGGAAGGAGCAACACGTGGGAGAGACACCTCTGTGGTGGTCGGTGTCGGTTTGAATCTCGGGGTTCCTCACGATTCGGATTTTGCAGGCCTTTGGTCGTTGGGTCTCCAACCTTCGCTGGATGAACTTTTCCTCATGATGAACGCTGTTGTCGCTTCGGTGTTTGAGGACCATGCGTTGGCACAATGCCCTGAAGAGCATGAAGCGGTTGAAGCGGAAGTCCGTCGGGGGGAATCACACCTTGGTCCCATATTCTATAGGAATGAGAGGTACGCGATTCATGCGTTGAAATCAACGGGAGAACTTGTCTTTGAAGGCGGCGTGGTGGCCGACGACGGGAACCTCCTGAAGTGGTCAAACCTCTAACTCAGCGTCGATGGCATCTTCGTGTTCAGAGGTTGCCTTTCGCTGATAGAGTCCGAAAGCCAAAAAGAACGCCCCGAGAGGGAAGGGGAGAAGATCGATCATCAACTTCCGGTCGATGTCGACCTGCAAAGTCGAGGCCACGCCTTTCGTGTCAATCTCGTAGGTGTATGCGCCGCCTTCGTTTGCTTCAAACGACCGCTTGACGGATTCACCGTTTGCGAGAACGATGGATTCAGCACTCAAGATGTTGTCGTTTTCGTCGAAAAACACCACCCTTGCCGTGGTTTCGTTCTCCACTTCGAGGGTCAGCGTAATCGTATCACCTTTCATCAATGAGGCGCCGTTCGTGTAGGACTCGTCCCCTTGTTCAATCACGATTGGCGAGACCCATGCGTGCATGAAGAGTGCGCCCAGCAGCAAGGTGGTTCCGGTGAGGATGAACACTTCGTTCATCTTCATCTTGGGGGCCGTTCCACCGCCTGCCATGAACGGGTGGGGGCGGTTGATGCTCTTCATTGTCTCGGCGGCTCCTTACGGGGTTGCCGTCGAAGATGGGCTGAACGGTTCATTTCCGTTTTGGTTTCGGAAGCCCAAGACGTTCTCTCACCAGCCGGATTTTTCCGCTCGCTGTTAAGCTGGAAACTCCGAAGGCTTGCAACGCATCTTCTCCACCGATCAAGGCTCGAAGGCGAGGATATGTCGGGAGTGGCGTCCGGACAATGCCCAATCCGGTCTCTTCTGCGAGCACGGCAGCCATTTCGGTGAGGGTGCATTCCTCTCCTCTTCGGTGTGAGGGGATGAAATCCATGAGCTGAAGTTTGGGCTCTCCAAGCGTTGTTTTGAGTTCCTCAATCCTTGCTTCGGCTTCCGATCGGTTGCGTATCGAGGGTGGGAAAACAACGCCGACCCAACGCCGTTTGCCTCGGAGCGCCTTTGTCAACCGTTTGGCCACGGCCCTCCGAGGCCCCCATTCTTCATCATGTTTCACCTTGGGCGACCATACCCTCAAAACAGGTCGCATCCACGAAACGGCATGGACGAGGTCGTTGCCGGTCCCGATGGAACTACGGACGACACGGCAGTCCCATCCACCATCGAAGAGGATGCGTCGCTTCTTGGCCTCCTCCGTGTGCTCCTTCATCCACGCACACTGCCCCATGTTGCCTTGTTGGGGGGTCTGGGCGTGTTTTTGCACCTTCTAGCCGGCGGAGGCAGCGAGACCTTGAGCTCCATCGGCTACCTCTCGCTGGCGGGAGGATATGCCATTACGGGGCTCCTCAGTCCGCTTGGACCGGTTCAGCGTTGGACGACACTTGGTGGCCAGCAGGCACACGGTGCTGCGCTCAAACGCTTCATCATGTCGTTTCGGATTTGCATTTTCCCGCTGATCATGGCGGGCTTGACCGCCTTCCTTCTTCTCCTCCTTCTTGGTGAAAACGGCTTGGTTGGGGACCAAACGAAAGCTTTGCCTTTGGCTCTAGCCACCTGTTTTGTTCTTTGGGCTGTCCTTCAAGGGCGAGGTTTCACACGGTGGTTGAAGACCGCAATTTTTTCGGAGATAGCGGAGGATGGAGAGCGTCCCCGAGGTCGGACGAGACGCTCATCGTCGGTGATTTTTTTGCTGCTCTTGTTCGCCGTTTCGGTCTTGCTCGTGGGCTTTCAGACCCTTGCAGGGACAACCTCCGACGGAACCGGTGCATTGGTTTCAAACGCCGGCTTCATCGCCGTCTTTGCTGGTGTGTTTTTCTTAGCTTGGCGCAGAACGCATGCGGAGCGATTGGCTGCATCATCCTCTGCTCGCCTCCATGAGTTTACCGTGCGATGGATGTTGGTGAGCCAAGCCTTCGTTTCTTGGCACCTTCTCACGGTTTGGCGTCATTGGGCCATTGCACCAAAACAAAGCATGCTCTTGTTTGAGGAACTCGTTTTGATGATGTTCACGGTCGTTATGGCGATTTGGGCCCTGACCTCGAAATCCTTCAAATCCTCATTTCAACTGGTTTCCAGAGAAAACGCGCTCCCCTTGGGGTTGGCCTTCGGGTATGCCTATGCTGGGAGCGTGGCGATGATGACCGTCGTCCTCGTTGACGTTCGGAATGTGATGATGGTGGGCCATCTGATCGTGGCCCTCACGGTTCTATGGCTGCAGCCCAAAGTACTGAACGAGACGCTTGCCCACGCTGAGGCAAGTTCCAACGTCCGGAGAATCGTCTCTGAAGTTGTTGTCAATGCACCTTCCGATGATGAGCGTGTGCAGGACGACGCCTCCTTTTCGAACGACGTCGGGTCGAACGACAAGCCCAAAGCGAATGAGGCACCTTCGGCTTCAAACGGTGGAGATGAAGAGCCGGCAAGTATCGGTACAGATGTCGCCTGGGACGGCCCCGAAGTGCTTGCAGACAACGTCGTATGGGATGACGAAGTGGAAGTCGTTGACTAACCGGATTGGATGCCAGACAGGAGCGTAACGACCCGAATGGTGTCCTCGAGGTCCTCGCTCACGCGCGCCCCGAATATCAGTTGTGCATCTTCGTCAACTGCGCTCGTGAACAAGTCGGCCACCGCCGTCACTTGGCCGATGGTCATTCCGAGACCTCCCTCGACTTGAATCAAGCACCCCTTGGCTCCGCTGACGTCCATTTCTGCGAGCGGGGCTTTCAAGGCGGATTCAAGAATGCTTCTCGGGTCGTCAGGCCGTCCGGTTCCGACCAACATGGTCGCCTCCCCGCTCTGGTTGACGATGGTTCGTAGGTCCATCAAATCCAAATTGATGAGGCCCATGTGCATCAACGTTCTCACCAAACCCTCCACCAAATCCTCAACCCATTCTGCTCCCATCTGCCAGAGTTGGCCCCGTTCTCGCGCTTGTCGGGCGAGCCGTTCGAGGGAGAGTCGAACGGTGATGTGTGCCGTCGATTCAAGACGCTGCAAGCCTTCCATCGCCAGCCCATGACGCGTGGGCTGGGCTGAAAACGGCAGGGCGGCAATAGCGAGGACAATGGCGCCGGATTGCCGTGCTTGGCGAGCGAATTCTTGGGCCGCACCGGTGCCAACGCCGCCGCCCAAGCCGGTCAGCAGAATCACCAATTCGGTTTCTTCAAGCAGATGCGCCGTCAGCGTGTTGAGGCCTCTCATCCGCTGTTCAGCGAGGGGGGGAAGGGCGGCACAACCAACGCTGTCGAGGGCGTGGCCGAGTCGAAGGTGGTGGATGTTTTCTCCGGATTTGAAACTCGCTTCATCAGCGTCGATCAGCGCCAAATGGGCTGATTGCTGGCAGCGAAGGTGCGCTCGATGCGCCCAAGCACACCCGATGCCTCCAACGCCAGCGATAAGGATGCTGGAGGCTTCCATGACGAGTTCGGTGCGTGGCTTCTCCATCAACTTTGGTGTGCAGCTTCACTCAATGTAGCGCAAGTACCGACGCCGTGCGTCCCGTGCCCACGCATTGTCAGGCTCGAGGGCGAGGACTCGGTCGTAATATTCCACTGCGGCCTCGAACTCTGAGAGGTGACGACCGTAGAGGTGGCCAAGGTTCGAAAGGACGGGAATGCATTCCTTGTCGGTCTCCAGCATGGAAAGCAACAGTTTTTCCGCTGCCCCAAGAGCGCCTTTCAGCATCAAATCTTCCGCCTCGTCAAGTGATGAAAGTTGTTCGTCGGAGAGGTTGTAGGTGTTTTCGAACGGGTGGTTGGTCATCGGGCTCACCCCCGCCAACCGCATTGCCTGCATGAACCCTTCTCTCTGAAGTTCGCCGCACTGGAGCATTGAAACTTTGGCGCGGGAAAATATCTCAAAAAACGCAACACTGCGCCGCACTTTCTGTGGTGTTTTGCTGACAATGTTTAAGGAGTCCTTCCAAGTCGGAAAGGGCGTAAGGGTGAGGCTATGCACAAATCTGCTCCGACGTCCCGCATTGCGCTGCTCACCCTCGCAGGGGTGTTGTTGCTGCTCCCAACCCTCGCTTCCTCGTACCACGGCGGGATTGGTGGGGAACAATCGCACCAAGGTTCGACCGGCCAGGTTGACATCGACGATGTTGCAAAATCCGGTTGCCTTTGCCACAACGAGGTCGCCGACAACAGCGTCCAGGTGATTCTCGACGATGTTCCGTTCGCTTGGGTTGCTGGCGAAACCTACACCCTCCACCTCCAGCTTATCGGCGGCCCACCTGCAACGGGAACCTACACGGGCGGCTTCTCCATGCGAGTCTCTCTTGGTTCGCTTTCCAGCGATGAGGCTCAAAACTGGGAGCTTGACGAACAGAGCCTGACCCACACCGAAGCCTCCTCGGCGAACGCTGACCGGGCTTGGGTTGTCCAGTGGACCGCCCCTGCCGAAGCAGGTGCAGGCACGGTCAACTTCTGGATTGCCGGCAACGCCGTCAACGGCGACCAGGTCCCCGGTGTCGAAGATCGCTGGAATCAACTCAACTTCGCCCTCTCGGAAGGCGATGACGCCACGGCAGCCATGGGCACCCGTACGCTCTTCGCTGGCGACGGAAACGTCAGCCCTCCAGAACCCGCTCACCACGGTGTTGACCTTCACCACATGGGTGCCAAACTCCGAGCTCACTGGCTCGGATTGCTTGGATTCGGTGCTGTTCTCGGCGTCGTGGCCTTTGCTGGCTTGCTCCTGCGCTACGGCTTCTCCACCTCCTACAAAGGCCGAAGCAACCAACTTCGTCTCCGGTACAAATTGATGCGAAGAGGTGACCAGTGATGGACGATACGATCACCAAACTTCTCCGAAGTGTTGCCGACGGAAGCGTGAGCGTGGACGACGCCCGCACTGCGCTTGAGGGGGCAGAGTTGACCGAAGAGCAGATGACTTCGGCCATCGACCACGGTGTTTTCAACGTCGCCGAACCCGGCACCATCGTGAGCGCATCGCTTGCGCCTTCCGGGGGCTCCTACTTGACCATGTTTTTCTTCGCCTGGGGCCTCTTCTGGGTCTGCTACTGGAGTTTTTCCATGGTTTACGGCCTCGCTAAAGGATGGGATCAGCAACAACTCTCTTTCCACTTGGCCATGACCTTCACCACGCTCATCATGGTCGGCATCATCTATCTGAAGTACATCGTTCCCGATACCATCATCGTCAAACACGCTCAAAACAAATTCATCCCTGAGCACCAAAAGGACTGGCGGGAGTACAAGTGGTGATGCAACATGGCGCGCGAATATGAACTCAAACCCGCTCCTTCCGACACATCGGACGTTGCCTCAGGCGGGGCCACAACCATCAATCGCCGGCAATTCCTACGCTATGGTTTCAACACGGCGGCTGGTGTACTCACCGCTTCCCTCGGCATGTTGGGCTTTGCCGCCATTCTCCTGCCACCGGGTGGTGGTGGTGGAGGCGATCTTGCGGTCCAATTCTGGGCAAAGGGTCGTGAAGACGAAGCATGGTACGGCGCCAAGCACCTTCAGCCCATGACGAAGGCCGATTTCGAAGCCGAGGCAGCCAGTTCATCCACCGGTACGGCGGGTGCTTCAGGCGTTTGGAACGGTGTTCCCGTTGTGGTCAACTACGTCAGCCACTCAAAGTACGCTGGAACTCCCGAATCCAACGGCAAGGCGCGCTTCCAATTCATGGAAGGCTACGACGAGACCGGCAAATACGTTGGCCACTTCGAAGATTTGGCCGAAACCGACCCTCGCTTGATGCCCTCCGACGACCTCGTTATGGTCTTCGGCCGATGCACCCATCTTTGCTGCATCCCCGGTTGGCAACTCGTTTCCAACTCATTCACGGAGGATTCCTGGACGCCTGGAGGCGGTGATGACGGTGGAACCAAGCTGTTCTGCATTTGCCATTCCTCCCGCTTTGACCCGACCGCTCTCGAAATGAATACGAATCGAAACCGGTCCAACGGAGCCACGTTCAATTACGCAGGCATACGCCGAGCCGGTGGTCCTGCGCCGGTGGGGTTGCCCATCATTCCCATTCAGCTCAATGGCGATGTCATCGAAGGCATCACCGACTATGTGGATTGGTACACGTATTGTGACTGAGGTGATTGGATGACGACAATGTTCTGGATTTTGTGGTTCTTCATCGCCTTCCTCGTTCTGATCGTGGCGTTCACGCTCCGCAAGGAAAACGAGGAAATGCCTCGCCGAGACATTCTCCGTGCCGTGGAATCCACCGGAAAGATGGGCGTTGCAGAGCGCTCGTTCCTTTGGGTCTTCTCGTGGCTTGATACTCGGTTCCGACTTCAGGACTACTGGAACATGTCCAAGGGTGCATACTACAACATGCACCGGCAAATGCCCCTTACCCACGCAGAAAAGTACAAACTCCGGATCATTTGGTATTGGTACCCCCTTTATTGTCTCGGCGGCATTTCCTTCCTTTCGTTCATCATTCTGGTCATCACGGGTACCGTGCTGGGTATTTATTACGTCCCGGGTGGCGAAGGCGACCCTTCACCTGCCTACGCCAGCATGCAGTACATCATGACCCAACTCCCGTTCGGCTACATCCTTCGAGCCGTGCACCATTGGACCACCCACTTCATGGTGGCAAGCGTCTTCCTCCACATGTGTCGCGTTTACTTCACCGGTGCTTATCGCAACCCACGCGAGCTGAACTGGCTCATCGGCGTTGCCTTGATGGCTTTGACCATCGTGTTTGGCTATTCCGGCTACCTCCTTCCGTGGGACAGTTTGGCTTACGGTGCAGCCATCATCGGCATCAACCTCGCCAATTCGAGCCCGCTGGTTGGCAAGTACATTGCAACGCTGTTGTTCTCCGGCTCTGAACTTACGGCGCTCACCGTGACCAGAATGTATTTCATTCACGTGTTCATTCTGCCCGTCATCGTCACCACGCTGATCATTATTCACCTGTTCATCGTCTGGGTACAAGGTATTGCGGAGCCGCATTGATACGGAGGGAAAATTATGGGACTTATCGACAACTTCGGCCGAGTGGCCTCCATGTACATGGAAGAAAAAGCCAATCTCCAGGAGGCGGAAGCCAAGCGGAAGCGAACCCGAACCGGTCACGGTTTCTGGCCTCACGAAGTCCTTCGTGACACCATCATCTTTGCTTCGATGCTCTCTATTTTGCTCTTTTACGCCTGGTTAATCCCGCCCCCCCTTCACGGTGCAGCAGACCCCTACGCTCAGGCGGGCTTCGTTTTCCCCGACTGGTACGTGCTGTTTTCCTACGGCTACTTGCGATGGGGTGAATACCTCCCGCAATTCGTGGTGCCCACCGGTTTCGTCGGGGACATCGTCGGTCAACCGATGTTCCCATGGAACGCTGCTTGGTGGGGCGCTGCTCTCACCGGCATCCCCGTCGGTATTCTTGCCCTTCCACCCTTCTTGGGCGGCCGAGAAAAGCGACCTGTTGAGGACCCTTGGTTTGCAGCTGCCGGTGCAGTTTATCTTGCCCACATCTGGTTCATTTCGGTGTTTTCAATCAACATTTTCCTCGAATTGTACGGGAAAAACAGGTCCGATTTCTGTAAACTTGATTCGCACGGGGACCTCTTGTGCGGAACAAGAGAGCCTTGGATTGCCGATGTGTTCAATTCGATACCGTGGGTGATGACGGGTATTTTGATGTGGATTTGTATTTACTTCATCGGTCGAGGCTTGCTGATCAAGGCTTGGGGCACCGGCATGACCGTTGCCAAAAGCCGACAATTGCTCGTCGGTGCTCTCATTCTCTCGTCGGCTGCCACCGTGGCGACCTACGACACCTACGACAACGGTTTCTGGGATGCAAAGGGCTTGCTGACCATCAAGGATTACGGCGAGCTTGAAGCCATGAGAACCCAACCAAGCGATGTCCATGTTCATGATGTCAACGAATTCACCGACGAACGAGGTTGGTCCGAAAGCGGGATTGTGCCGACTACGGCATGGCTTGGGTGGAACATCTACCAGCCAGCTCGGTACATCATCATCGATTTCATGGATGCGAACGGGCATCAAGACGCTGCGAACGGCATCAACGCCGCAGCGGGTGGTACGACTTTCTCCGGAGGCGATGGCTTCTTGAGCACCGGCTCCTTCATGGTGACGGACGGTACCACGCTCTTCCCAGACGGGCATCACGACTCCGTCGAGACGTTGACGACGGACCTGGCGTGTGAATTCCGATCAAGCGAACGCAAGATCGGCGATATCTCCACCCAGAGCATGGTCGCCACCACCTTGACCGTGACCGATGCTTCAGGCGCAACCGTCGTCTCCTTCGCAGATTGTGAAGGGGCGACTGTTGAACTTCAACCCGGAACCTACGGGTATGCTTACGAGGTGACCGTCAGCGGGGCGCTTGCCCTCAACGCAAGCATCACCACGGAAACAGCCTTCACCATCGCCTCCTATCAGCCGCTTTTGGTTTGGGGCGAAAATGCACCCGGCAGCCTTGCCGGTCACACGGTGAACCTCTCAAACAGCGAGGAAATGGCGCTTGGTGCTTCTACTTACGAATACATCGAAAACCCAAGTTATCACAAGAACCCAAAGGCGTTGGATGCAAAGCTGACCTACGCCATGTTCATTCCTTGCGTCACCTTTGGTGCTCTGGTCTTTGTTCTCCTTCGTTACATGGCCCGCGGATACGAATTCGAGATGAACAAGTGTTACGGCTGTGACCTCTGCGACGATGCTTGCCCTGTCCGCTTGTTCAATGGCGGTGATAAGCTCAACATCATCTACAACTCTTGGAACAACGAAGACGATGGCGTTCCGCTGTATTCTTGCCTCACCTGTACGGCCTGCACCAACGCCTGTCCACAATTGGTGAACTACGACTCTTATGTCGATATTCGGCGAAGCCTCATCGTTGGTGGACCTCAAGCAGAAATCCCTCACACGGTGTTGCAAGCTGTTCTCAACGCTGAGGCAGAAGAGGCTGCAGACGAGGATTTCATCGCCACCAAGGACTACCCCATCACCTCCAATGTTGGTTACTACCCCGGCTGCGTTGATTACCTCGACCAGGAGATGGTCTTCTCTCACGTGAACGAAGGCACGATGAACCTCGGTGACACCACCACGGCAGCCTTCACGCTTTTCGAGGAGATGAACACTGATGTGGCTTACCTCGGACGCGACTTCCTCAAGTGCTGCGGTCACGACCAGAAATGGCAGGGCCTCGACGAAGTCTTTGAGAAATTGAAGGTGTACAACCAACGGAAAATCAACGAATCCGGTATCGATACCCTCGTATCTTCCTGTGCAGAATGTTTCAGAACCTTCGCTCGAGATTACGAACTGGAGAATGTCAAGGTCATGCACACCACCGAATTCCTCATCGAGCAAGGCTTTGACATGGCCCTCAAGACCGAGGAAACGACGGTGACCTACCACGATCCTTGTCGTCTTGGCCGCCAGATGGGCATCTATGACGAGCCTCGTGAACTCATCAACGCCGTTGAAGGTGTGGAAATCGTTGAGATGGTACACCATGGTGAAGACGCCATGTGCTGCGGTGTATCGAGCATGATGTCGTGCAACGAAAACGCTCGTTCACTCCGCGTCATGCGCATGGAAGAAGTCCGAGCCACGGGAGCAGACACCATGCTCACCTCCTGTCCAAAGTGTGTGTCTCACTTTGAGTGCCTGAAGTTCGAAGGTGACGAAGCCTATGCCGACATTGAAATCCTCGATGTGGTTTCGTTCCTTGCTCGTCAAGTCAACGAGAAGAAGGCCGCTCAAGGCGTTGCTTCCGTCGTTGCCGACCAGATTGAGGCTTGAGTGCATCAAACCTGCGCTTCTTCGTCATCGTCCATGCCCACGATTTCGTAGTTTGAAGGGAACAGTGCGATAGCAACTCCTCCGACCAAGGCGGCGAAGCCCCAACCAAAGGCTTGCTGAACAAAGAGCAATTCCAATGCGAGCGCTACCAGAATCAAACCTCCGATGTTCGAGGTCCAAACCAGCGTCTTGAACGTGGATAAACTCACGCCGCTCGTTCCTGGCTTTCGGTAAGGTCCAAACTCACCGCCAAAGCGTTGAGCAGTTGCATCTTTTCCCTTCTTTGACATGGTTTCACCTCATCGGTCGATCATCGTAATCGCATCGGTTGGACAAGCCAGCACACAGAGGCGGCAGCCGGTGCAAGCGTCTCGGACAATCTTCGCTTTCCGATTGCTCTCGACCGTCATCAAGGGGCTGCGAACATCCACGTGGTAGAGTTCAATGGCGTCGTCATCGCAGACGATGGTGCATTGGTCACATCCGATGCATTTCCGCTCTTCAACAAAGGCGACCGTGCCTTCACCGCCCTTGGTGTTTGCACGTTGTTCGCCCCGTTGGCGGTTCAACGCAGTGCGGATTCGCAGCGCCTCTTGTTCACGGCGCTTCCGCAACTCGTCGGCGCCCGTCATGCTATAACCTCGACATGCCGTTCCCCTTCAAACTTAGCAACGCACAGGTTGACAAGGAGGTCGCCAAAACAGTAGAACGCTCCAACGAGGAGCGGCGGATTCCAGGCCGTGAGTCCGGTCCAGGGCACGTTGGTTGCCCAGGTCCAGTTGCCCAAATGCGTGCCCCAAAATTCCATCGCCAACGCCGCCCAAGCCATCGTGGCGTACAAGCGAGGCTGTGGCCCCCAAGCCGTGAACCCCAAGACCAGAACGAGCATGATGACCCCCGACGTGTCGCCACCGGTCCATGCTCCGTAAGCGACGAGCGGAACAAAGGGGAGAAGGAGGGGCATCGCCCAGCGTTCGCGAAGTTGGTTTGCACCTCGTCGACCGAGATCAAAAAGAAAGTAATGACCGGCCGGGACAAAGAGCGGCATGAAATCTCGCTGGTATTCGTAAATCAACCAAACTTCCGAAAAAAACAGTTCCATCGGCGTTGCAAGAGCGACGACCGTCACCATTTCGATTCGTTCAACGCGGTCGGTGGTGGCGTAGATGCGTGCAAAAACCGCCCAACACCACAGGTTAACCGGCCACTCTGCATGCGTTTCAGCAACCGCTCCGCCGGCGGATGTCGCCGACCACCACAGCCCAACGGCGATGGTTGTCACGTAGAGCCAAACGCGCTGAGGCATGACATGGCGAGTGCATCTCCGCTTTCATCGTGTTGCGCTCACTCATCATCACGGTACAGTCTTCGCGATGCTTGGGCAACCACCACAACCAGCAGGAAAACCGCCAAGACGGATAGCCCCATCACCAGCGGAACCTGAGTTGCAGCCGTCGTATCCGTCGTTTGGTCTTCATCAACCGGTGGGCAGTCTCCACGCTCTTCGCAGGTCACGATCGGAGGTTCGGGGTCGATCACTTCGTCCTCATCTCCGATTCTTTCGACGCGGGGGAATTCGCACGAGCCATCGTCTTGGGTGGCCTCGGGAAGATGATTGGTCGCTGAGGCGTTGGTGCAACCCAACACGGGTTCGGGCTCTTCCGGCGGTTCAGGGTAGGTGCACAGCGATGCATTGTGAACGTCCGTGGAGAGGTCGTGATTGGTCGCATTGATGTCGTGGCAGCCCTCGATAGGCGGAGGTGGAGGGGGGGGATAGATGCACGATTCGTCGTCGAGGGTTGCTTCCTGGTTGTAATTCTCCGCGGTTTCGTCCATGCAGCCTTCAATTTCAGGAGGGGAGTATTCGCACATCGTTTGGTCGTTCTCCGTCGCATTTGGATTGTAATTTAACGCCGTATCATCCATGCAACCCACCACGGTGGGGGGCGGGTATTCACAGGACCCATCGTCCACTTCGGCCTCGGGGTTGTAGTTCAACGCCGCTTCATCCGTACAACCCAGCACTTCTTCAGGCTCGTCAAAACATCCGAACTCGTCAACAGGTTCGTCTTGTTCAGTGTTCGGGCACCAATCAGCATCGTTGGTAACCCCGTCCTGGTCGTCGTCTTCAATACAGCCGTCGCCGTTCCAATCCCACAGAACATCGTCGCCTTCATCCGGACAAACGTCGTCATAACGTTCAATCACGCCCTGTCTGAAGAGTGGAAGGTTCTGCAGACGGAGGTCATTGGGTTCCAACCATTCGGCTTTGAAAAACACCGCCGGAAAGACCCGGTTGGTCCTTAAAGCTGTTTGACCATCGGGGTTTAACGGGACATTGTATTCCCAATCGATGACGCTGTCGTTCCCGATTTGACCCAATTTTCCTCGAAGGGCGTGAGATACCAGGAACTGACCGTTCGGCAAGAGCGTCGCTCCTGATTGGAAACGCGGCCCCCAACCCGCAGGGAGCATGAATTCTTCATCGGGTTGGGGTGGGTTGTACATCCCTGTGCTTTTGTTGATAACGAAAGAGGTACCGTTGCGGTCCGGGTTGATGATGCCCACCACGGACCGGCCGCTCATCTCATTTGAAAAGTACGAGATGGAGCCTGCGAACGGCCGACCGGCCGGGATGAACTTGGCGTCGTGTTGGACCACCGTGTGATGGTCGGTGGATGAACCCAAACCGTAATTCAGAGGGTTGCCCCATCTGAAAAGCAAATCACCCTTTGACCCGTTGCTTTCTTCCCATGTCAGATTGTGGTTGATGATGTACAGTTCTTCGGTGTGACGGCAAGACAAGAGAATGTGCTCGTGAACCGTGTCGTAATCAATTGAATTGCAATGCATCCAATCAGCGTCATCCGCTCTTGAGTTGGGGCCGATGGCGTTGATGTCGATTTTTTCAGGGTGTTGGGACGGGTTGCCGTACGTAGGAAGCATCGGTTCTTGGTCTTGGACCAAGTGGTCGGATGCCTTCCACATCCAAACGATGGTGGCCCCTCCCGATTCGGTTGGTGCGTACTCGATCACGACATCTGGCCAGAGGCCGTCGGAGGAAAGTTTCCCTTCTTCACGTCCCATGGACCGAGCGGTGGTTTCGTCGATGTACTCCCAAGCGATCGCTAACACGTTGCCGTTCGGAAGGAAGGTTGCATCGTGATGCAAGCGGTAGGTATTGGCGTATTCCGTGATTTCCCAGAGCAGTTGGCTGTTGGCGTCAAGAATCTCGATGTGGGTGGCTGAGCCTCCGGCTTCCATGAGCAACGGGCCCTCCTCAAGTGGGGGATCGTTCAGCATTTGCAAGACGGTGGCGTTGGGTCCGATATCGATGCCGTAACTCGAACCGTTCGGGTGCGTACTCCTCCATTGATGACGGAGTTCACCCCGTTCGTCAATGAGGTAAATTTGCTGGTGAGATGTTGCTGAAAATACCGTGTAACCGGGTTGAGTTTCGTTGTTGCAACTCAAAAGGCCCGCCTCAGCACCAACGTATAATTTGTCGCAGATGGGTGGTGTGGGTGGTGAAGGTTGCTGGGAACGCCCGGTGGTCGGCTCTGCCTGACCGGCAAGGCTCCAGGTGCTCATCATCAGAAGAAAAACGATGGCGGTGGCCGTTTTTGTTCTGACTTGACGCTTCGTTGATGGCGATTCTGAAGACCTAAACATTGCCCCGCCGGCATGTCGTTCTGGATTTAATGATTTTTCAAGAATGCGTCCTTTGGGCTCGGAGCAATCCGTTTGTAACGATGGACGCGTCCACTGCCCGGTCAACGGCCCCTAAATCAGCCGGAAACCGTTGGCGTCTCGTCACGCTTCGTGTCCTCGCGAATCGCTGCCTCAGCACCCATGGCGAGCATGCTCAGTTCGGCCACCAGAGCGTGCCATCCGTGGGCATCGATGCGGTAGGGGTTTTCGGAACCCTCAAAATTTTCAAAACGGGAGCTTGGGGAGTTCAAATTGTCCATGTCTGACTTTTTCCCGTTGATTCGGTAAAACCACGAGGCTGCTTCACCGTCAACAAGGTAAACGACCGGTTCAAGCGTTTCCCCCTCTTTTGTCGTGAGGGAGGTGGGAATTCCCTCTTGGATGAGGTAATTTTCGACATCAACACCGCCTTTTGCATAGCGCAACTTGTTGGCTTTTCGGTTGGAAAGATTGAGAATTTCATCTCCCGAATTGAGCACCATGACGCCCAATCCGTATGTCCCGCTGTCGTTCTTGATGACCACTTTTGGTTCACGCTCAATGCCCAGCGTCGCGTATTTTTCCCGAAGGCGGTCAAGAAAATCATCGATCTCTTGTGCGAGCTTCTGCTTACAAGCCTCTTTTGTCAAACATTTGTCCTCGGAGACGAACCATTCCGGCATAAGGTGCCAGGGGTCAATGCCAAGCAGTTCTGCCATTTCGTTGACATACGGCGTCAGCGCTGCATAATGTTCGGATTTCCGTCGTTGGTGCCAACCCATGTGAGGCGGCGGGGTGGTGGTGGTCGCCTTGAGGCCGGGCATGGTGCCTTCGGTGAGGTCGTTGTTGAGGAGAATCAAGTCGGGAACAGCCCCGTTGACACGAAGTTGTTCGTGCTCGTCAATATCCACGGTGGTGAGTTCAAGCGGCCCGGTGAGGCCGTGAATCGAATCGAGGTCGTTCATGGCCATTGAACCGACCGTGCATGAATATCCTGCACGTTCAATCATGGCTTTGATGGAAGCGATGTTTTCGACGTAGGCTTGGTTTCGAGTATGGCTCTCAGGGATCAGATGAATCCATGAGCACCCGGGGTAGTTGCGTTCGACATGGTCGTGGAAGAGGGCGGCCAACTCCACCAATTCCTCCTTCGAGACATTGTTGAATCCCGCAGGGAAGTGGTTGGCATCAACAACGCCCACTTTCCACCCTGCATCTCGCACGTCCACGCTTCCGTAGATGGGTACAGAGACTTCACGCCGTTTGGCTTTCATCCACGCTCGGATGGTTTCACGTTGGTCTTCGAGAAGTTTGGTTCGGTCTCTCAACATCATGGTGATATCACTCCTGCAATCAGCTGGTCAAGCGTTTGGTTCGTCTTCTTGTGCCCGTCGGGTGCGAGATGAAGAGCATCAAAGAGGCCAAGGCCGAGCGCCAACTCTTCCTGTCCTTGAAGAATAGACGCCCACGGTGCATAGTGGGTGAGGAGTTCTTCGGTTTGGCTTTGGTGGTCCTCAAGGAAGTTTTGGAGCATGGATGGTGAGGTTGCTCGTCCGGCGGGAAGTTTGGGTCGCCGAACGATGTCCTTGGGGAGCCGGGTCAAGTCGGCTGCTTTCCGAAGTGCCGCCTTTTCTTCTCGCCCTTCACCTCGTTTCCAATCCAAGGGCAAACGATTGGAAGCTTCTCGGTGTTGGCGGCCCAAAAAGGGCACTCGGACTTCAAGGGAGTGAGCCATCGAGTGCCGGTCGACCAATCGGAGTTGGAAATTGCTTAACTGACCGTGCTCAAGTTCAAAATTCAACATGTTGGTCAGGCTTTCCGTCCTTGATGTTGGGTTGTGTTCGGGTGCAAACCACCCGTTTTCTGGGGAGAGTGTCCCGTTGACCAGATTGTCCCTCATCGTCCCTGGAAGCCCCTGCATGCGTTGATTGAGGGCATCTCGGTGGCCTTTCAAGTTCCCGTAGCGTGGATAGCCAGCGTGCAACTCGTCTGCTCCTTGGCCGCAAAGACCGACTTTGACATGCCGGCTCATCGCCTCGAACAACGGGTGGAAGAACATCACCGTGACGTCTGCATCTTCACCGTGCCAGGCCAGTTTTGGAAGACGCTTCTCAAAGGCATCGTGCTCGAGCAGGTGTTGGTGATGGACGAGGTCCAAATGGGACGCAACTCGTTCGGCAGCAACCCAGTCGGGGTTGTCTTCGCTCTCGGCCACGGTCCAGCATGCAGGAACCGGTTGCCCAGCACGCTGAGCGGCTTCCTCGGCAACGGCACAAACCAGACTTGAATCCAATCCTCCGGAGAGGACGATGCCCACGGGTACATCAGCCATCAGACGCTGCTCAACGCTGTGAACGAAGGTTTCCAGCAGGGCTTCGGCTTGCAGAGCGGGGTCCCATGTCACTTCCGGCTCAATCGCCTGGCGCTGAACATTTGCCGTGCTTTGAAGCACCGGCCGTCCACCTGCGTCAAGACCCCAACACTCCACAGTTCCGGGGCGAACTTGGTACACCCCGTCCAAAAGGGTGGTTGCGTCCAAGGGGTATTCCCACACTAAGCGGGCACCAAGCGCCAGGGGGTCCATTTTTGGACGATGTCCTTCGTGTGCTCGGAACGCCTTGACTTCACTGGCGAAGAGCAGCGTGTCACTTACGATCGTCCGGGTTAACGGTTTGATGCCCATGGGGTCTCGACAGAGCAAGAGTTGGCGATGACGTGGGTCCCACAAGGCGAAGGCATACATCCCGTCCAAGTGTTTGATCCATTTCGCATGTTCGGTTGCGCTGAGCCGAGCCGATTCGCTTCGGGTCGCCTGAGCATGCAAGGCAAGAATGGCTTCGCTATCTCCTGATGTGCTGAAGGGGTAGTGAGGGTTCTTTGATCGGAGGGTGCGATGGTTGTAGATTTCTCCGTTCACGACCAAGACGGTGCCGGTTTGCCCGTGCATCGGTTGTGCACTTGAGTCGAGGTCAACGATAGCGAGGCGTGCGTGGGCTAGGCCCACATCTTCATCGAGCCAAACATCAGAGGCATCCGGGCCTCGGTGTTGTTGGAGGGAATTCATTCGGTTGAGGACGGCATCATCGGGATGGCCGAGCATCCCTCCAATACCGCACATGCTCTCTCCACAAGCAGCCCCTTTTTGAAGAGGTGTTCAGTTTCGTCGTGAAAAAATCACCACAGGGGGTAACGGACCATCACCACGGCCAGCAGAACGATGGCGAGGGCAAAGCCAACTTGGTAAGCGATTTGAGGCGGGTCGTTTGCGTGAGGTTCGTCAGCCATGGTTCTCCACCAGCCCTACCACCTGATGCCCCCATTTGAACATATTGAGAGAAGGGCCACGTTGCTGCCCGACTTCAGACCATCACGCCAGCAAAGGGCTCGAGGATCAAGACCAAGGCAAGGGGAATGAGGATCATCGTGGC
>Ga0181596_10000170_pt1 | contig 65937 bp, 62 predicted proteins | sample 041ome_6_FD_148655 | JGI IMG/M metagenome (GOLD analysis project Ga0181596, IMG submission 148655) | Coastal salt marsh microbial communities from the Groves Creek Marsh, Skidaway Island, Georgia - 041402US metaG (spades assembly) | ecosystem: Environmental > Aquatic > Marine > Intertidal zone... | reverse complement strand
GGCCTGGGGCGATATTCACACCCTCAGCCACAGCCACCCGCTGGGCCAGCAGAAGCCGCTGGATAAACTGTTCAACGTCGGCCCATTCGCCGCCCCAGGCGGCCATGAAACGCCAAACAACTACTCACAGGCTATCGGCCCGGCGCCCTGGTCGGTGGTCTACGGGCCCTCGACCCGCCGCCTGATCGACCTCGCCGACGCCAGCACGGCGCTGGGCATCAACCCGGTAGGACAAAGCGGCGTGCTGTTCGACGCCCACTACAAGGATCAGGCCGAACGCTATATGCGGGGGGAGTACGTACCCATGCACCTGGATGCCGAGGCAATCAAAGCCAACAGCCGCAGCCAATTGCTGCTGCTCCCCGGCGCAAAGTAAAACCGCCGACGCCCCTTGGCCGTGAAACTGCTGGCCCCCTATTGGTACCGCTGCTCTGCGCAACGCATCAGCCGGCCAATATTGGGCATCAAGAGCGATCCAGGGGGCTCATTACCGCAAAACCACCACGGTTGAGCACATGAGTGTAAATCATCGTGGTCTTTACATCCGAATGACCCAGCAGCTCCTGCACGGTGCGGATGTCCTGGCCACCTTCCAGCAAATGGGTTGCAAAGGAATGGCGTAGCGTATGCGGCGTCGCGTGTTTGACCAACCCCGCACGCCGAGTGGCCTCGCGCACCGCACGCTGGATGGTTTTCTCATGCACATGATGGCGAAAAACGCCTTTAGTGCGCGGATCAACTGAGCGGTTAAGCGACGGGAACACAAACTGCCAACCCCACTCCGCTGCCGCATTGGGATACTTGCGTGCCAACGCAAAAGGCAAATTGGCCAGCCCAAACCCTTCAGCCAGATCCTGTTGATGCAGCAACTCGGCCTGCCGCAGGTGCTGCTGCAACGGCAACACCACGCGCTGAGGCAGCATGGTGACGCGATCCTTCTGGCCCTTGCCATCACGCACCAACACCTCGCCCCGGGCAAAGTCCACATCCTTGACCCGCAAACGCAACGCCTCCAGCAGACGCAAACCCGCCCCGTACAGCAGGCTCGCGACTATCCAGCTCACGCCCTGCAACTGCCCAAGAACAGCGCCGACCTCCTCACGCGTCAGCACCACTGGCAAATGCTTGGGTTTCTTTGCCCGCACGATACCCGCCAACCAAGGCAGCTCCAGCTTGAGCACTTCCTTATATAGAAACAGCAACGCCGCCAATGCCTGATTCTGCGTCGACGCAGAAACGTTCCGCGTCACCGCCAAGTGAGTCAGAAACGCCTCAATTTCCGCCGCACCCATTTGCGCCGGATGACGATAACGGTGAAAACGAATAAACCGCTTTACCCACTCGGCATAGACAGTTTCAGTACGGATGGAATAGTTTCTTACACGAATTTGCTGGCGCACTTGATCCAGCAGCTTGGGCTTGCCGTCATCCATGTCGCGTTTCTCCCTGAGCGCTGTCGCGTTTATCGCGACCACCTTCAAGCTAGACAAGGACTTCAGCGACGACAAGGAAGCTTATGCGACACACACCGCGACCGATCGCGACGAACGTGTCGTCTAATTAATAGTTAGAGGCCAGCCGTATGGCTACATGGATCGAAGACATCGTCTCAGCCCTAGAAAATCTCGGTGGAGTTGCTCCACTTAGCGAGATTTATAAAGAAATAAAGAGAATTAGGCCTACACCGCACCCAAAGTCCTTTGATGCCACAATTCGAGGGGCTATTGAACGAAATTCATCAGACTCAAAAGCCCACACGGGTAGCAATGATCTTTTCTTTTCAGTACACGGATTAGGTGCAGGCATATGGGGCTTGCGCTCATATGTACCAACAACCCCCGTAGCTAACGATATTGGGTTTCTCCCAGTAGGCACAACCGAGCCATCAAGAGCTGAGCAAATTACTTATCGTGTATTACGGGACACAGATTTGGCTCGAAAATTAAAGCTTATGCACAAAAACAAATGCCAGATTTGCTCTTTAACATTAAACGTCAAAGGTTCAACCTACTCAGAAGCACACCACATAATACCTCTTGGGGCCCCACATCACGGGCCAGACACACCGGAAAATATTATTGTTGTTTGCCCAAACTGCCATGTCCAACTCGACTACTTTTCAATTGAGTTGTCCTCAGAAAACATTACTAGTATCTCTGGCCATGCAATTGGAGCTAGCTCTATTCGGTACCACAACGAAAAGGTGCAAAGCCTCTAACAACTGGTTCAAACCGTTCGCTTCGCTCACTGGGACGGGCTAAAGCCCGCCCCTTAACCAAACGTTATGTTCATTCAGGCTTAATCAGTGAATATCCTAAAAAAACCAGTGCAATTGCTAGCTTTAATTATTGTAGTTACAGGAGCAATTACACTTACGATCTATCTTAAAGACATATACTACAAAGCAGCTCTTAGCCAAGAAAAACAAAACTCCCAGCTGCTTGAAAACACATGCGACACAGTTAAATATAACAATATAAATTGTGAGGCATATAAAAAGCTGGCCAAGGAATTAGATAATTTCAATATACCGAAATTTACCCAAGAAGATCTTTACTGCCTTTCAACCGCCGCGCTTTCAGTTGAGCTTCCACCATTGACACCACCTGTACTTGTTGAATTGATAGTAAGCCAAAGCATGAAGACAGACGTTGGCAATTGCGACATTGATGAAGTGTTAGAGAGAGTCCAGAAAAACATGAGCGAATATCAAAAATACAAAACCGCAGAGAAAGAAGCGAGCAACCTTTAGAATTAACATAACAATGCGCTCAAATCGTTCGCTTCGCTCACTGGGACAGGCTAAAGCCTGCCCCTTAGCTTAATCGTTAGGTATCACAAGAAAGATATTCGAGCCCCAAAGAGCCATCACTACCATGGCTGCCACTGAAGTTGGCTAGCAGGAAAATTACTGATTCGGATGACGCGACTATCCACCTCACTAGGAGCAGCGAATGCGAAAAATAGCTTTGATGATGATACTAGCCGGCTTCAGCAGTGGCGCGATGGCTGAGTGGACGACAGTTAATAGCGATGAAATGGCTACTCAATATATAGACCTAGGCAGGACACAAAGGAATGGCGAACTAGTAAAAATTTGGACTGCTGTTGACTATAAAGAACCAAGGCAAATGCTGGGTAAAAACTTTCGCTCTGTAGTTATTCAAGAAGAATACGACTGTAAAAATGAGCTACGACGTACTCTTTTCGTGGTTGCAAATGCTGGGCAAATGGCATCAGGCGCTGCCGTACTCAGCGACCCCCAAGTGTCTAACTGGCAACCCACACCTCCTGGTAGCGCTGGTGGGATGTTTCTGAAGCTTGCTTGTAACAGAACATAGGTTGGCCTAAAACCGAAATGTATTTACGTGACACCTAACTAGTGGTTCAAGTCACTCGCTACGCTCGCTCGGGACGGGCTAAAGCCCGCCCCTTAACCAAACGTTAGGTACTTATGCGCGCTTTCAAGCATGTATCCAGCTCAAAAGAAACGGAATTATTAAAAATATTTCCCACGGCTTGGGAGTTTGAGTGGCAAGACGATGAGTCGCTCATACAAATGCCATTTTCTCTGTGGGATAAATGGCTACATGAGTTATCTGATGACCCTAGCGAAGAGCTGTGGGGGGTTACGCCAGAAAAAAAGCGGCGCAGAGAAATGTTATTCTGCAACCTAGCGTCAAACATAATCAATACATACGAAGCTTTCGGACTACTTTTCCGGCAGAATAAATTTAAAGCAGTAAGGTCTAAGACCCAACTAATAAAAGATGTATATAGCAAAAATGAATTAGATCGACCACTATTCATACCAGCACTAGCTGCAATTTATACACAGTGCCATGACTATACGGGCAGACTTTATTTAAAAGATAAACATCTCGGCTCTCCTATAGTGTCCTTAGTTGAAAACTCTGGCCTGAAGTTCATTGTATAAGCACCTAACAACTGGTTCAAACCGCTCGCTTCGCTCACTGGGACGGGCTAAAGCCCGCCCCTTAACCAAACGTTAGGCACCTCCGGTACTTTTTATTTCCGGGAGCGCTTCAATCACAACACCGCGTCGCGCTAAAAACTCATAGTCCGCTGTAAACACATGGAAGTACGATGGCAGGCCTTAAAACATTAAATTTATCGTGCAAGAACTTGAGTCCGGCAGTGTCGGCCTTTCCGCTTTGTGTTGCCCGGACTATCGCGCAGCGCAGGCCAGGCCTAACAAGTGGCTCAAATCGTTCGCTGCGCTCACTGGGACCGGCTAAAGCCGGCCCCTTAGCCAATCGTTATGCAATCAAGGAGGCATCGTGCAAGAAGTAGACAACGCGTTTTATGAACGAGCTGATGCACATATTCACTTATCTAACGGCCAGATAAGTGAAGAGATCGGCAAGGGAAAAGTAAGCGCATCAAATATGTATGCTACCGCCAGGTTTAATGCTTGGGTTAGCGCGTGCGGCTGGAATAGCGGACAAGAAATGGCCGAAGCTAAGCAGGAAACTCTTGAATATTTTGTTAGCGAGTTTCGTAAAATGCTTGAAGAAAATCTTGATGATTACATCGAAAATTTTGAATCATATATGCAGCCCGAGTCGTGATCGCATAACAAGTGGCTCAAATCGTTCGCTACGCTCACTGGGACCGGCTAAAGCCGGCCCCTTAGCCAATCGTTAGGCACCTCCGGTACTTTTTGTTTTGGGGTAAAGCTTCAACCGCAACACCGCGTCGCGCTAAAACTCATAGTCCGCTGTAAACACATGGAAGTACGATGGCAGGCCTTAAAGCATTAAATTTATCGTGCAATAACTTGAGTCCGGCAGTGTCGGCCTTTTCGCTTTGCGTTGCCCGCACTATCGCGCAGCGCAGGCCAGGCCTAACAAGTGGCTCAAATCGTTCGCTACGCTCACTGGGACCGGCTAAAGCCGGCCCCTTAGCCAATCGTTATAAGCACATATGAAAATTAAATTATCACGCCAAGCCTGTTGCGCTCAAGATGATCAAATTGGACCATTAGAAACTTATATTGAATTACCAAAAGAAACTAAAATATGGGAATTGGCTAAAGTCGTAGGCGAGTCAAACTTTCTCCAATTCTCTAGTTCGCATAATATTTTAAATGCTTTCTGTGCAGGAAAAATGCTTTTTAGCATTCCTGAAATTGGCTATCACAAAAGCATTGTTGAGTACGCGGTTGGGCCTGATGATCCTTTATCAATTCACTTAGCAGAACAAGAGATTGAGTTTTTTTGGCCGAAAAGCTTATAACAATTGGTTCAAATCGTTCGCTGCGCTCACTGGGACCGGCTAAAGCCGGCCCCTTAACCAAACGTTAGGCATATCAAGAGGGATCTCAATATGGCGTGGACCGAAGAAGAAATGAAGATTGCTGAATGGATGCTTGATGAATTCACGAAGCATCAACGCCTATCACAAAGCACAGCCGCTCGCGGTATACGCCTAAACTATGGCGACGAACACGTATATAAAAACAAGCAGCGAAACTGGGGCATAAATAAGGGAATTCTTGAGGCGTTCAAGAAATTAACTCCTGAAGGTGTGGTATGGAGTAGAAGCAACCAAACTTGGCGCGCTCGGAGAGCTACAGACCCAGTAGGAACCCGCATGGTCCGCTGAGCCTAACAAATGGTTCAAACCGTTCGCTTCGCTCACTGGGACCGGCTAAAGCCGGCCCCTTAACCAAACGTTAGGTTTTAGGAATAATTTGTGAAACCCGAAAAGTCCCTAATAGCCTCAATCAAATGCAGTAAAAACTCTACTGATTTATTTGAAAAGCTGAGTGAAGTGGCAATAGATCGTCTAATAGACGGTGAAATTCTTAAAGAAATACCAATTATTGGCACAGCCATTTCTATATATAAAGCCGGAAATGAAATTGCCGCGTATATTTTCGCAAAGAAAATTGCAAGCTTCCTTTCAGAAGTAGAGAAAATATCAACCAAAGAGAGACAAGATTTCTTTGAAAGCCTGCCAGAGCCAGAAGATGAAGAAAGTATCGGAGAGGCTCTTCTTCTAATCCTCGATAAAGTCGACAGCTACACGCTAGCTAAAATGCTCGGAAAGGCTTTCCGACTTCTGGCTGAGGGGAAAATTTCAAAGCCAACGTATGAGATCTACGTACATGCTATCAAACAGCTCAACCCGTATCTAATCACTCAAATTAAGCAGCTTTACGCTAACGAATCTTTCTCCAGCATAGATTTTTTAGCAGGAGTTGCGCTCTCTAATTGCGGGGTCGTAAAAATGGCAGTGCTTTCTACAATAAATAAAGACACACAAGAGATAAACACGCTCCCACGAAAAACAGAATTTGGGCGAATATTTTACATAAACATCGTGCAATAAAACCTAACAACTGGTTCAAATCGTTCGCTTCGCTCACTGGGACGGGCTAAAGCCCGCCCCTTAACCAAACGTTAGACTCTTAATTAAAAAACATCGAACACCGAACACATAACGCCATTGGAGGCAAAATGCGGAAAGTAACTGCACTATTAATCGCAACTATCTCGGTAATCGTAATTTCTGGCTGCTCAAGCAGAGCAGGCCCCTTTGTTACCAGCATTAGCAGCGATGGCAGGGGTGGGCTAATTGTAGAAAAGTGCATGGCAAAATTTGACCCATGGATGTCTACCGTTAACAACGACAACTGCACATCGACAACAATGCACGTCCAGTCTAACTAGCGGTTCAAGGTCGTTCGCTCCGCTCACTGGGACCGGCTAAAGCCGGCCCCTTAACCTGGACGTTAGGAGTAAGTATGGATACCGTTACAAAAGGAGACTTACTAGAATCTCAGACCTTTACTATTCTACAAAATGAACTAACCGAAGGTCGCCTTGGGATTTCTCCTTCCGCAGGAAAAATATTTCACAAAAAAGGGTATTATTCAAAAGACCGCGAAAAGAACATTGTGGTTGATATTTCAATTGAAGTCTGGCTTCCCAATGCAGAGAATTACTCCCTGCTCTGGGTATGTGAATGTAAGAATTATGGTCACAGTGTGCCAGTTGATGACGTAGAAGAATTTAAGTCAAAATTAGACCAGATAGCTGGAAAAAATGTGAAAGGTGTAATTGCAACGAAAAACTCCTTTCAAAGTGGTGCAGTAACTTACGCAAAAAATCAAGGCATAGGATTGGTCCGAATTATGCCGAATGATCAAGTATCCTGGCTAATGCATTACTCTCTTGCGGAATCAGCCTCTACACCTCAAGGGCTCAACTCCCGTGAGTTCAATGCAGCCTTATTAAGCGAACGCTATCAAGCTAAAGAGCGCAGTTTTTATTCAGCCTATGATGGATATATTTTTGGGAGCTGGAGAAGCTTATTAAAGCACTCCCTCAGCGGCAACTCCTAACAAATGGTTCAAACCGTTCGCTTCGCTCTCTGGGACGGGCTAAAGCCCGCCCCTTAACCAAACGTTAGGTGCCAGATGCATCCGGAAATTGAGGATCTATCCAAAACCATCCAAGAAGCTGCTGACTTACTTCTTTCTGTGGGTGAACTTCATTGGGGCAACTGGCTTGCAAAAAATGCAGCCTTAATCAATGCCTCAGACTTCAGAGGCGTTGAGCATGTTCTAACTGCTTTTGGCGGGATGGGGAGCATCAATGATTTGGTCATTCACCCGATGAATGGCCATTCAGTGAACGAAGAGCAAATTTCAATCGTTAATGAGAAACTCGAAGCATTACTTAGCTCCGTAGCCATAAAGTCAAAAAAGCTCTACAACGAAGAGGTAGATGCTCTGCGAGGCACCTAACTAGTGGTTCAAGTCGCTCGCTTCGCTCACTCGGGACGGGCTAAAGCCCGCCCCTTAACCAAACGTTAGGCCTATGAACATTAATCATCTTCGTATCATCGCTGGATTGGTGTTAACCCCAATTGCAATGGCAATCGTCTGGAGCATTCCATTCTACGATCACTCTGCGCTTAAACAGTGGGTTTTAATAAACATACTTTCTGCTTACGGGGCTTTCTTATTTTTTGCAGCCATTTCACACCTTATTCTTCGAGTGTTAAATCTCAAAACCGCATGGCAGTATTGTTTAGTTATGTTCTGCGTGGCACTTCCGATTGATATTGGCTTTTCCATTTACAGCATCCAAGGCTATAGCTCCCTATACTACTCACAGACACAAGTCGTTGAGCACGGCAATATCACAGCATCCGGCTACATGCTTCAAGTAACTGAGTCATTAAAAAGTTCGGCATTTCTTACGCTAGCTTTCTTGCTGTTCTGGTTTATTGCTGTGCGTAAGCCTCGAGATAAGCTAAATGTCTAACTAGTGGTTCAAATCGCTCGCTTCGCTCACTGGGACGGGCTAAGGCCCGCCCCTTAACCAAACGTTAGCTGCTTTGGCCCACCATCCGTCAACGCCTGCTTGCCCCTTTGAATACGATGTAATACATTGCATTCAACAATGTGGAGGCATCCCTATGAGCGTCACAACCGTTCGGCTTCAACCAGAGCTCGAAGAGAATCTCGGTGCTATGGCCGAGAAGCTTCACAGAAGTAAGAGTTGGCTTATTAATCAGGCACTTAGAGAGTTCTTTGAGCGCCAGGAGCTAGAGCAGACCCGCTGGCAAGAAACACTTCAAGCTATGGAGTCAGTGGCTCAGGGCCGAATCGTATCCGGCGAAGCTGTAGATGCATGGCTTCAAAGCTGGGGTACCGACAATGAGCTATCGCCACCGAAGGCTGGTCAATGAGACTGGTCTATTCAGAAAACGCTGTGGCAGACCTCGTTCGTCTGCGCGAATTCATAACAGAAAAAGATCCTCTTGCTGCTGCACGCGTTGCAGCAGAGCTCCTTTCCCGCATCGAGAATCTTTGTCTATTTCCAGAAATGGGCCGCGCTGTCGAGCTTGCTCCAAACCCAAAAGCTATTCGCGACGCAGTTTTTGGAAAATACATAATCCGATATTCAGCCCACACAGAAGCTGTCGTAATTCTTCGTATATGGCACCACAACGAAGACCGTATACAAAGCATCTAACAACTGGTTCAAACCGCTCGCTGGGACGGGCTAAAGCCCGCCCCTTAACCAAACGTTAGGCATCCCTATGTACGGCCAAGATACTGAGCGAGTCTTTCGAATCTTCGAAGCAAAGCTCGATATGGCAATCACCGAAATCCTGGATGTGCTACGTGAAGCCGAACTCGGCGTAGCTGATGCAAGCAACCGAAAGAGGAATGATGTTGGCCACGGATCGTCCCGTTTAAGTTGGGGTATATTCATCGGCACGGACAAAACGAAACGCGGGCAACCGGCCCACTGGGAACTTCGTTTGTATTACGCAGAGCCTTGGAGCCCGGGCGATCCGCAGATGCTCTACGCAAATTTGGTAAACAAAACTTCCGGAGAGAACAGGAGCACAAAAGTCCCGCTATTCCTTGAGAGCAAGATTGCCAGCGAGTCTTTCGCCATGTTCATCATCAGCACAATGCATAGCGTGATGCCCAAGTGAACCAGACGCCTAACAACTGGTTTAAACCGTTCGCTACGCTCACTCGGACGGGCTATAGCCCCCTCAACCAAACGCTAGTCATCAGAATCCAATATGCGCGTCGAACAAGAATCCCCTAATCAACCAGATGTCATAGCGCTCATCGCAGATCTCGATGCTTATCAAGACTCTCTGTATCCAGCAGAGGCGCGTTATGTGCTCGACCTCGCTTCCCTCTCCAAATCCAATGTAATTTTTGTCGTTGCCCGAGACGAACAACACGCCGCTCTCGGCTGTGGCGCTGTCGTGCTTAATGATTCTTACGGCGAGGTCAAGCGCATGTATGTGCTACCCGAAGCCAGGGACAAAGGTATTGCAAAGAAAGTCATCGCCGCCCTAGAGACAAGTGCCTACGAGTCGGGTTGCAGAGAACTCATGCTTGAAACCGGGCCTTATCAACCGGAGGCGCTGAGGTTCTATACAAACCAAGGCTATGCGCGGCGGGGCGCATTCGGCTCATATCCCGAGCATCCGCTCAGCGTGTTCATGGGCAAGCCACTCAGTTCAGCAACCAGCGCAAGCTCTGATGCCTAAGAAATGGTTCAAAGCATTCACTTCGTTCACTCGGGACCGGCTAACCCTCCTCCGCCAATAGGTCGTCACCTCGGCACGTTTTATTTCCAGTAACCGTTCCACCCCATATAGACGTGGTCATTGCTGTGAGGCTTTTATCGGCCTGAGTGTGACCCCGGCGTCGGCATGCAGCAGGCTTGTCGTACTGCGACTTTTAATCCTATGGTCTAAGCAGACGTTCGAACCATTCACGGTGCTTACCCAAAGGAAACCCCATGAAACTTATTACCTACCTGACCACGTTCGCCTTTCTAGCGATTTTTTCCCAGGCGCAGGCGGCTGACGGGTTGATTGCTGTAGAGAGCCCGTATGACGCCAAAACGACTATGGATAAGTTCGTGGCCATCGCCACAGGCAAGGGGCTGAAGGTTTTCGCTCGGATTGATCACGCGGCGGGCGCAGCGAAAGTGGGTAAAACGCTGCGACCAACAGAGGTGCTGATCTTCGGCAACCCTGAGGGTGGCACGCCATTTATGGAGTGCGCGCAATCGGTAGGGATTGATCTGCCCTTGAAGGTTTTGGTTTGGGAAGACGCCGAGGACCAGGTGTGGCTGGGCTACAACGACCCCACGTACCTGGCGCAGCGGCATGCCGTGGCCGAATGTCCGGTCGTGAAGACCCTGGAAAAGGCGCTGGCTGGGCTCGCGGCCACTACCGTCGCGCCCTAAACGCATTAGCCAGCGGTAGTGCTTGAGCGTCTCGTGCAACCGGGACGAGGCGGCGCCTGTACGCAGTCGACTCTTCACCTCCGGCGCTGAGGCGCGGGGCGAACTGCGGGCGTTGCGAATGGAGTCAGCACAACGCAAAAGGGCCACTTTCGTGGCCCTTTTGCGTTACGGCATGCTGCGCTTAGGCATGTACCTGCGACGGGTCGCGGCGGTTGTCCGGGCCGCTTTGTTCCGCGGCGCCGGTGGTCTCATCCATGGCTTGCTGCAGGGCCTTCTTGCGCTTTTCTTCGGCGCGGTGGGCGAAGAACCAGACCAGGAAGGTGGCGAGCGACACGGCCAGCAGAATCAGACTGGCCACTGCGTTGATTTCCGGCTTCACCCCCAGACGTACGGCGGAGAAGACTTCCATCGGCAGGGTGGTCGAGCCTGGCCCCGAGACGAAGCTGGCGAGTACCAGGTCGTCCAGCGACAGGGCGAAGGACATCATGCCGCCGGCGGCTAGCGAGGGCGCGATCATCGGAATGGTGATCAGGAAGAACACCTTCCACGGCTTGGCGCCGAGGTCCATGGCCGCTTCCTCGATCGACAGATCCAGCTCACGCAGCCGCGACGACACCACCACTGCCACATAGGCAGAACAGAAGGTGGTGTGGGCAATCCAGATGGTCAGGATGCCCCGCTCGGCAGGCCAGCCGATCAGCTTGGCCATGGCTACAAACAGCAGCAGCAACGACAGACCGGTGATGACCTCGGGCATGACCAGCGGCGCGGTGACCAGGCCACCGAACAGCGTGCGGCCCTTGAAGCGGGTCACCCGCGTCAGCACGAAGGCCGCCATGGTGCCCAGCGCTACGGCGGCAATCGCGGTGTAGCAGGCGATTTCCAGCGAGCGCATCACCGAGTTCATCAACTGGGTGTTATCCAGCAGGCCGACGTACCACTTCACCGACCAGCCACCCCAGACCGTTACCAGGCGCGAGCCATTGAACGAATAGATGACCAGAATCAGCATCGGCAGGTAGATGAATGCCAGGCCGGCCCACAACATAAAGTTGGAGAAACTGAAACGCTTCATGGCCGGCCCTCCATTTCTTTGGCTTGATGGCGGTTAAACAGAATGATCGGAATGATCAGGATCGCCAGCATCACCACAGCCAGGGCGGACGCTACCGGCCAGTCGCGGTTGTTGAAGAACTCCTGCCACAGCACCTTGCCGATCATCAGGGTTTCCGGGCCACCCAATAGCTCAGGAATCACGAACTCACCGACCACCGGGATAAACACCAGCATGCAACCGGTAATGATGCCGCCCTTGGCCAGCGGCACGGTGATTTTCCAGAAGCTGTTGTAGGTGCTCGAACCGAGGTCTGCAGCGGCCTCCAGCAAGCTCTGGTCATGCTTGACCAGGTTGGCGAACAACGGCAGCACCATAAACGGCAGGTACGAGTAAACGATGCCGATGTACACCGCCAGGTTGGTGTTGAGGATCTGCAGTGGGTCGCTGATCACCCCCAGCCACATCAGGAAGCTGTTGAGCAGGCCGTTATTGCTGAGAATGCCCATCCAGGCGTACACGCGGATCAGGATCGCCGTCCAGGTCGGCATCATGATCAGCAGCAGCAGAACCATTTGCTTGGCCTTGTCGGCACGGGCAATGGCATAGGCCATGGGAAAGCCAATCAACAGGCAGAGCAAGGTACTGATCGCCGCCATCTTCAGCGAGCCGACATAGGCCGCCAGATAGAGCGCATCCTCACTGAGGAAAATGTAGTTACCCAGGTTGATGATCAAGGTGAAGGTGTTTTCCGCCCAGCTGTACACCTCGGTATACGGCGGGATGGCCACGTCGGCTTCGGCAAAGCTGATCTTCAGCACAATGATGAAGGGCAACAGGAAGAACATGAACAGCCAGAGGAACGGCACCCCGATTACCAGGTGCCGGCCCTTGGGCATGCGGCGGCTGATGCTTCGGATAATGTTCATGAGCGTAAGGTCACTCCGCTGTCATCCTCCCACCAGACGTACACTTGATCGTCCCAGGTGGGGCGTGCGCCGCGGCGCTCGGCGTTGGCGACAAATGACTGGACGATCTTGCCGCTCGGCAACTCAACGTAAAACACCGAATGGCCGCCCAAGTAGGCAATGTCATGCACGGTGCCGCGCGACCAGTTGTACTTACAGCTCGGCTGCTCGGTGCTGAAGAGCATTTTTTCCGGGCGAATGGCGTAGGTGATGCTCTTGTCCTGCACCGAGGTGTTAACCCCGTGGCCGACATAGATATTGTTTTCCAGGTCGGGGCTGTCGATCAGGGCATGGGCTTCCATGTCCTCGACCACGTGACCGTCGAACAGGTTGACGTTGCCGATGAACTCGCAGACCAGACGACTGGTCGGGGTTTCATAGATGTCCACCGGGCTGCCGATCTGGGCGATCCAGCCGAGGTGCATGATGGCGATGCGCTGGGCCATGGTCATGGCCTCTTCCTGATCGTGGGTCACCATCACGCAGGTTACGCCGACGCGCTCGATGATCTCGACAAGCTCAAGCTGCATTTGCGAACGCAGCTTCTTGTCCAGAGCACCCATAGGCTCGTCGAGCAACAACAGCTTGGGACGCTTGGCCAACGAGCGGGCCAGGGCCACACGCTGACGCTGACCGCCTGACAACTGATGCGGTTTGCGCTTGGCGTACTGGGTCATGTGCACCAGCTTGAGCATCTCCTCGACGCGCGCATCGATTTCAGCCTTGGGCATCTTGTCCTGCTTGAGGCCGAAGGCGATGTTGTCCGCCACGCTCATGTGCGGGAACAGCGCATAGGACTGGAACATCATGTTGATCGGCCGCTCGTAGGGCGGCAGGTCGGTGATGTCTTCGCCGTCGAGGAAAATACGTCCTTCGGTCGGCCGATCAAAACCGGCAAGCATACGCAGCAGGGTCGACTTACCCGAACCGGAGCCCCCCAGCAGGGCAAAGATTTCACCCTTGTTGATGGTCAGCGAGACGTCATCCACCGCAATGGTTTCATCGAATTTCTTGGTCACACGCTCGATCTTGACCAGCACCTCTTTCGGTTGCTGATCGCCCTCGAGAACCTTTTTATAGGCACTGGAAGCAACTGCCATTCCCAACACTCCCGCAAAAGTAGTGCCCGGCCACGCTGGCCGGGCATTTTGAAATTATTGGCCCGATTTGACCTTGGCCCAACTGCGCGTCATGACGCGCTGCACCTTGGACGGCAACTCCGCCGAGATGAACAGCTTGTCCAGCACCGCTTGTGGCGGGTAGACCGATTCATCGTTGCGTACGTCCTGATCCATCAACTCGCCCGCCTTGGTATTGGGGTTGGCGTAGCCGACGTAGTCACTGATTCCGGCTATGGTCGCCGGCTCCAGCAGAAAATTGATAAAGGCATGTGCTTCCTTGGGGTTGCTGGCATCCACCGGGACAGCGAGCATGTCGAACCACAGGTTGGCGCCTTCTTTAGGGATGCTGTAGGCAATCTCGATACCCTTGCCCGCCTCTTCGGCGCGATCAGCGGCCTGCAGAATGTCGCCGGAGAAGCCGACTGCGACACAGATGTTGCCGTTGGCCAGATCACCAATGTATTTCGATGAGTGGAAGTAACGCACATAGGGCCGCACTGTCAGCAGCTTGGCTTCGGCCTTGGCCAGATCGTCTGCGCTGTGGGTATTGGGGTTGAGGCCCATGTAGTTGAGTACGCTGGGGATCATCTCATCGGCTGAATCGAGGAAGCTGACGCCACAAGCGGCGAGCTTCTTCATGTTTTCAGGCTCGTAGACCATGGCCCAGGAATCGATCTCGTCGACGCCCAATACCTCTTTGACCTTGGCTACGTTGTAGCCAATGCCGTTGGTGCCCCACAGGTAGGGCACCGAATACTGGTTACCGGGGTCATTCACGTCCAGCTGCTTGAGCAGCAGCGGGTCGAGGTTTTCCCAGTTCGGCAGCTGAGCGCGGTCAAGCTTCTGAAAAGCCCCCGCCTTGATCTGCTTGCCGAGGAAGTGGTTGGAGGGCACCACCACGTCGTAGCCGGAACGGCCCGCCAGCAGTTTGCCTTCCAGGGTTTCATTGGAGTCGAACACATCGTACAGCGCTCTGATACCCGTGGCCTTCTGGAAGTCGGCCAGGGTGGTTTCACCAATATAGTCAGACCAGTTGTAGACCTTGACCACAGGCTCATCGGCTTGCGCAGCCGAAACACAGACAGCGGCTGCCAGCAGGCCGGCCAGAAGAGGAGTACGACGCATAGGAGCTTCCTTATTGTTGTGGATGAATGCGGCGAGCAACCCCACCGCACTCCATACGGCTATGGCATTACTGACCCGACTTGATCTTGGTCCAGCTGCGAGTCATCGCACGCTGCACTTTCGGGCTCAGCTCGGTGAAGGTGTAGAGCTTCTTCGAGGCTTCTTCGGTTGGGTAGATGCCTGGGTTGTTGCGGATTTCCTCAGACACCAACGGGGTGGCGGCGCTGTTGCCGTTGGGGTAGGCCACGTAGTCGGAAATCGGCGCAATCACTTCCGGGGTCAGGATGTAGTTGAGGAAGCTGTAAGCCGCCTCGGCATTCTTGGAATCGGCTGGAACCGCCATCATGTCGAAGAAGGTGGCAGCACCTTCCTTGGGAATGGCGTAGGCAACCGGTACGTTGTTCTTCGCTTCCTCAGCGCGGGCCTGAGCCTGGAACACGTCGCCAGACCAGCCGACCGCGACACAGATGTTGCCGTTGGCCAGGTCAGAGATGTACTTGGAGGAATGGAAATAGGCGATGTGTGGGCGCACTTTCATCAGCAGCTCTTCAGCTGCAGCGACGTCAGCCGGGCTTTGTGCAATCGGGTTCTTGCCCAGGTAGTGCAGGGCAGCGGCGTAGATTTCTTCCGGCGCGTCGAGCATGGCAACGCCACACGACTTCAGCTTTTCCATGTTCTCTGGCTTGAACACGGCATCCCACGAATCAATCTTGTCGACGCCCAGAGCCGCCTTGACCTTCTCGGTGTTGTAACCAATACCGGTGGTGCCCCACAGGTAAGGGAAGGCGTACTGGTTGCCCGGATCGGCAGCTTCCAGAGCTTTCATCAGATCTGGATTGAGGTTTTTCCAGTTTGGCAGCTTGGATTTATCCAGCTTCTGGAATACGCCCGCCTTGATCTGCTTGGAGAGGAACTGGTTAGACGGCACCACCACGTCGTAGCCCGAACCACCGGAGAGCAGCTTGGCTTCCAGGGTTTCGTTACTGTCGAAGACGTCGTAAACCACCTTGATGCCAGTGGCTTTCTCGAAGTTGGCAATGGTGTCTTCTGCGATGTAGTCGGACCAGTTGTAAACGTGCAGGACCTTGTCATCCGCGTGCGCGGCACTCATCACAGCCCCAGCAAGGGACAACGCGAGAAGGGTTTTGCCGAATGTTTTCATGCGTACAGCTCCTGTTGTTGTAGTCGTTTGCGAAAGATGCGCAGCCATCTGCAGCATCTTTCGATGAGCCTGAACCACGCTCTGGCGCAGTCTGGCAAGGTCACCATCTGTTGACAACACTCAAGCATAAGCGTCTGAAAACAAAGGCTATTAACCCTTAAACCAGCACCTCGGCAGCAGTCAGGTCAAGGCACTTGCGGGCCTTTTCAAGTAACTCGTCAATCTCCGTATGGCTGATCACCAGCGACGGCGAAATAATCATGGTGTCGCCTACAGCGCGCATGATCAGACCATTATTAAAGCAGTGTCCGCGGCAGATCATGCCCACGCCCACCTCGCCCGCAAAACGCTTGCGGCTGGCTTTGTCCTGCACCAACTCAATGGCACCCAACATGCCGACGCCACGCACTTCACCCACCAACGGATGGTCGGCCAGCTCACGTAAACGTTTCTGCAAATACGGTGCCGTTTCTGCCTTGACCCGCTCGACAATCTTTTCTTCACGCAAAATGCGCAGGTTTTCCAGGGCCACCGCGGCGGCCACGGGATGACCGGAATAGGTGAAGCCGTGGTTGAAATCACCGCCCTGGTTGAGCACCTCGACGATGTCGTCACGCACCACCAAACCACCCATGGGGATGTAGCCGCTGGTGAGGCCCTTGGCGATGGTCATCATGTGCGGCGTATTACCAAAGTAGTCGCTGCCGAACCATTCGCCGGTGCGGCCGAAACCGCAGATCACTTCATCGGCGATAAACAGGATGTCGTACTTGGCGAGGATTTCGCGGATGCGCGGCCAGTAACTGTCCGGCGGAATGATCACCCCGCCCGCGCCCTGGATCGGCTCGGCAATAAAGGCGGCAACGTTGTCTTCGCCGACTTCGAGAATCTTCTGTTCCAACTGATCGGCGGCCCAGACACCAAATTCCTCCGGGCTCATCTCGCCGCCCTCACCGAACCAGTACGGCTGCGGGATGTGCACAATGCCCGGAATCGGCAAATCGCCCTGTTCGTGCATGAACTTCATGCCGCCCAGGCTGGCACCCGCCACAGTGGAGCCGTGGTAGCCATTGACCCGACTGATGAAGACCTTCTTGTTCGGCTGGCCTTTGAGCGCCCAGTAATGACGCACCATGCGCAGCATGGTGTCGTTGCCCTCCGAGCCCGATCCCGTGAAAAACACATGGTTCATGCCTTTGGGCGTCAGCTCTGAAATCGCCTTGGCCAGCTCCAGCGCCGGCGGCGTGGCGGTCTGGAAGAACATGTTGTAGTAGGGCAGCTCTTGCATCTGTTTCGCGGCGGCGTCGGCCAGTTCCTTGCGGCCATAGCCAATCGCCACACACCAGAGCCCGGCCATGGCATCGAGAATCTTGTGACCCTCGCTGTCCCACAGGTACACGCCGTCGGCCTTGGTAATGATGCGCGGCCCGTTTTCCGCCAGCTGCCTGAAATCGCTGAATGGCGCGAGGTGGTGTTCGCGGCTCATGGCCTGCCACTCGCGGGTTTTCGGATTGCTCACTTGACTGTTCATAACAACACCCTGATGACGCAGGCCACGCACTGCCGCCTGCGAAAATTCGCTGTAGCAACCGGCGCAAGGATCACCCGCGCCGACTGCAGGACTGTTACACCGACAACAGCAGGAACTCACGCTCCCAGGAACTGATCACGCGCTTGTAGTTCTCGTGCTCGGCACGCTTGACCGCGACATAGCCACGCATGAACTTCTCGCCGAGGTATTTTTCCGCCGCCTTGCAGGCCTCCATCCGCTCCAGCGCATGCTCAATGGTGATTGGCAGGCGCAGGTTGCGGCGCTCATAAGCGCGGCCTTTGACTGGGGCGCTTGGCTTGAGGTCTTCAACCATGCCCATGTAGCCGCACAGCAAGGACGCCGCCAGCACCAGATAAGGGTTGGCATCGGCGCCGGCCAGGCGGTTTTCCACACGACGGTTCTGCGGCGTGGCTTCCGGCACACGCAAGCCCACGGTGCGGTTCTCTTCGCCCCACTCGACGTTCACCGGCGCCGAGGTATCCGGCAGGAAGCGGCGGAATGAGTTGACGTTCGGTGCGAACAGCGGCAACAGCTCCGGGATGTACTTCTGCAGGCCGCCGATATGGTTAAGGAACAGCTGGCTCATGCCGCCATCAGCGTCGGAGAACAGGTTCTTGCCGGTTTTGATGTCCACCACACTCTGGTGGATGTGCATCGCACTGCCCGGCTGATCGGTAATCGGCTTGGCCATAAAGGTCGCCGCCACATCGTGCTTGAGCGAGGCTTCACGCATGGTGCGTTTGAACACGGTGATCTGGTCCGCCAGGTGCAGCGCTTCGCCGTGACGGAAGTTGATCTCCATCTGCGCCGGGCCGTCTTCGTGAATCAGCGTATCGAGGTCCAGGCCCTGGATTTCACACCAGTCGTAAACATCTTCAAACAGCGGATCGAACTCGTTGGCCGCATCAATGGAAAACGACTGACGGCCGACCTCGGGACGCCCTGAACGGCCCATCGGTGCTTCCAGCGGGAAGTCCGGGTCACTGCAACGCTTGGTCAGGTAAAACTCCATCTCCGGCGCAACGATCGGCTTCCAACCTTTATCGGCATAGAGCTTGAGCACATTCTTGAGAATGTTACGGGGCGACAACTCGATCGGATTGCCCTGCTTGTCGAAGGTGTCGTGAATCACCATCGCAGTCGGCTCTAGCGCCCAGGGCACTAGAAAGGCAGCGTTCTCATCCGGGCGGCAGAACATGTCGATGTCCGCCTCGTCGAGCAGGTCGTAATAGATGTCGTCTTCGACATAGTCGCCAGTCACGGTCTGCAGCAGCACACTCTCGGGGAGGCGCATGCCCTTCTCGTCGAGAAACTTGTTGGTCGGCGAAATCTTGCCACGGGCAATGCCGGTAAGATCGCTGATCAGGCATTCAACTTCGGTGATTTTGCGTTCTTTCAGCCAGCTCGTAAGCTGGTCTAGTTTGGTGCTCATAGAGACCTCAGGGTTGATTAGAGCCGGCTTATATATAGTCGGCTCAGCGTTGCCCCGCCGTCTTCCTGCAAGCCTCACCAAAGGCCTGGAAGATGGCGAGATAATTCGGGTTGGATCGTACCTGCCATTCAGGGTGCCATTGCACCCCCAATGCGAAGCTTGCGGCACCTTCGACGGAGAAGGCTTCGATCAACCCGTCAGGCGCCAGTGCTTCTACGCGAAGGCCCGGCGCCAGACGCTGAACGCCCTGGCCATGAATCGAATTGACTTGAATCTCGTCCGGCAAGCCGATGCCGGCGAGCAGCCCACCCGGCTGCACATGCAGCGCGTGACGCAGGCCATACTGCTGTTCCGCAGGAAGATCCTCGGGTTCGCGGTGATCCATAAGCCCTGCGACTTCGTGGACCCGCTGATGCAATGCACCACCGAACGCCACATTCATTTCCTGAAAACCACGGCAGATGCCCAGCACCGGGATACCGGCGGCAATTGCTGCTTTAATCAAAGGAAGTGTGGTGCTGTCGCGCGCCGGGTCATGAGCAGTACCCGGCTCACTGGCCGAACCGGCATAATGGTGCGGTTCTACGTTGGAGGGCGAACCGGTAAACACCAGGCCATCCAGTTGTTGCAGCAGGTAAGCCTGATCCAGTTGCTCACCCAGCGCGGGAATGATCACTGGCATGCCGCCAGCTACCTGAGCAATGGCCTGCAGGTACTTGTCTCCGGCGGTGTGGTAGATGTTGTGCCCGATCTGCTTGGTACAGGCACTAACGCCGATAATCGGCTGGCGTGACATGAGACACCCGTTTTATTGCTGTTATGGGTTTCGACCGAGCTTAGCCTTGTTCATTTTTTTTCACAATAGTCATGTAAAAAATTGAACACACCCCGCTGAGCACCGCGAATGACAAGGGCTGCGACAGGGTCATTTAGCCCTTCAACGCCCCAAAAATGGCCGCAAAGCCCCTTTTTGGGGCAGAATGAGCCTCTCTTGACAGCATCATGCGTTTAAGATTGACTCACACCCGTGCAATTGCATGATTGATATTTTTAACAAAAAAGGTGTTGCATCATGTCGGTACCCCCGCGTGCCGTTCAGCTTAATGAAGCGAACGCGTTCCTTAAGAAACATCCTGAGGTCCTGTTCGTCGACCTTCTGATCGCAGATATGAATGGTGTGGTGCGCGGCAAGCGTATCGAGCGTGCGAGCCTGCATAAGGTTTATGAGCGCGGCATCAATCTCCCGGCTTCTCTATTTGCACTGGATATCAACGGTTCAACGGTGGAAAGCACCGGCCTGGGCCTGGATATTGGTGACGCCGACCGTGTCTGTTACCCCATCCCCAACACCCTGTGCTACGAGCCATGGCAGAAGCGCCCGACCGCGCAACTGTTGATGACCATGCATGAACTGGAAGGCGAGCCGTTTTTTGCCGACCCACGGGAAGTGTTGCGCCAGGTGGTTGAGAAGTTCGACGAACTGGGCCTTACCATTTGTGCAGCCTTCGAGTTGGAGTTCTATTTGATCGACCAGGCCAACGTGAATGGCCGCCCGCAACCACCGCTGTCGCCACTGTCCGGTAAACGCCCGCATTCGACTCAGGTGTACCTGATCGACGACCTGGACGAATACGCCGAGTGCCTGCAAGACATTCTTGAAGGTGCCAAAGAGCAGGGCATCCCGGCTGACGCCATCGTCAAGGAAAGTGCCCCGGCGCAGTTTGAAGTCAACCTGCACCACGTCGCCGACCCGATCAAGGCCTGCGATTACGCGTTGCTGCTCAAGCGCCTGGTGAAAAACATCGCCTACGACCATGAAATGGACACCACCTTCATGGCCAAGCCGTACCCCAACCAAGCGGGTAACGGGCTGCACGTGCACATCTCGATTCTCGACAAGCAGGGCAACAACATCTTTGCCTGCGAAGACCCAGAGCAAAACGACGCCCTGCGTCACGCCATTGGCGGTGTCCTGGAAACCATGCCGGCTTCGATGGCCTTCCTCTGCCCCAACGTCAACTCTTACCGTCGTTTCGGCGCACAGTATTACGTGCCGAACTCGCCGAGCTGGGGTATCGACAACCGTACCGTAGCCCTGCGCGTACCGAATGACTCGGCGGATGCCGTACGCATTGAGCACCGCGTGGCCGGCGCCGATGCCAACCCGTACCTGCTACTGTCTGCAGTACTGGCTGGCGTGCACCACGGCTTGACCAACAAGATCGAGCCAAGCGCCCCTATCGAAGGCAACTCTTACGAGCAAAATGAGCAAAGCCTGCCGAACAACCTGCGCGACGCCTTGCGCGAGTTAGACGACAGTGAAGTGCTGGCACGCTATATCGACCCGAAATACATCGATATCTTCGTTGCCTGCAAGGAAAGCGAGTTGGCCGAGTTCGAGAACTCCATCTCCGACCTCGAATACAACTGGTACTTGCACACGGTTTGATGCAACACCCAACGCCGGCCTTCGAGCCGGCGTTTTTTATTCAGCTTTTAGCCAATCGCTCCTGCCATTGCGCGTTGCGCGATCACGGGTAGCGTTTGCCTGAAATTCTGCCCATTGGCCATTAATCCACACGGGAGAACCCCATGCCTCGCCTGTTTGCCTCACTGTTGTTTGCCCTGACACCACTGTTGGCGAACGCCGAGGAGGTGATCCGTGTTTACAACTGGAACGACTATATCGCCCCTCAGGTGCTGAAGAGCTTCGAGGCTGACACCGGCATCCGTGTGGAATACCACACCTACAGCACCGCCGAGGAACTCGCGACGCTGCTCGCCAGCGGCGTCGCCATCGATGTGGCCGTGCCGTCACATGATGCCTTGCCTGCCATGATCGGCAACGGCAGCCTGCAACCAGTGGACTTCGCCCTACTGCCCAATCGCAAACACCTCGACAAGCAACTGCTCAGCACCTTGGTTGCTCTTGACCCGGCCAACCGTCATGCCGTGCCGTATCTATGGGGCGCGGTCGGCCTGGCCATCAATACACCGCAAGCCGAGGCAGCCTTTGGTGGGCCGCTGCCCAACAGCTGGAGCCTGCTGTTCGATGCAGAGCAGAGTTCGCGTCTGGCCAGTTGTGGCATCAGCGTACTGGACGCGCCGGATGAAACCCTCACCCTACTCCTCAACTACCAGGGCCGCAGCCTGGCGCGCAGCGCCCCAAGCCGTATCAAGCGCTCGAGCAGCGTCCTCGACGGCCTGCGCCCGAACCTGCGTTACGTCGACAGCGAGCGCTATATCGACGACCTCAGCCAAGGCAAATTGTGTGTAGCCATGGCCTGGGTGGGCGACGCGCTGGCCGCTGCCGATGCCGGGCAACCCGTGCGCTTCCTGGTGCCAGACGAGGGCTCAATCCTGTTTATCGACAGCCTGGTAATCCCCAGCAGCGCCACGCGCCCGGACCTGGCCCACAGGTTTATCAACTACCTGCTGCAGCCCCAGGTCGCCGCTCTGATTACTGCGGAAACCCTCTACCCCAGCGGCAATGCCGATTCCCGCGAGTTTCTCGACGAGAGCCTGCGTAACCAGCCGGACCTCTACCCGGACCGTGACACCAAACGCCGCCTGCACCCGCTGGAAACCTTGCCAGAGAAGCACAGCGCCACCCGTGACGCCGTGTGGGCGCGCTTTCGTGATGGCAGTTGATTGAGGGCGCTGAGAGAACGAACGCGGGCGCTTTGCCGCAATAAAAGCTCGCCGCTAAAGCGCCCTACCGCATGTTGCGGGCCTTACTTGACCAACTGACGCCAGGCTTTCAGAGAACCTATGGTCAGCAACTGCGCCTTGCGCGCATCCAGCACGTCCGGATCGGTGGCCCGATTTGCCTGCAGAGCGGCCAGTTCCGCCAGCTTGTTCAGCTCACCGTACAGGCGGTCGACTTCCGCTACATCCAACACCCCACGGGCCAGATGCAACCAGACCAACAGACGCTCGATGCGCGGCAGCTGTTCGGCAAGGTCTTCCGGCTGCTGCTGATAACGACGCAGTTGCAGGGCGGCGCCTTCTTCGGCAATCAGCGTCGGCAACCAGTTGCCCAGCGGCGCAGCACCCTGGCGATTGCCACGGTTGTTGCGCTCCACAGTCCAACTGCGGGCCAATAGCCAGCGCGACAGGTTCAGCGAGAACAACCCCCAACGATTACCCTGCAGTTCAGCCGCGAACAACGCCGGGGCGTTCTTGCGCAGGCTGTCATCGTCCTGGCCGGCCAGGACGCGCGGACGCCATTCCAGCAGCAAGCCATCCAACAGCTCACGCAAGGCATGACTACTGGCGCGCGGTGCGGCCTGGCCAAGGCTGCCCAGCAAAGCACGCAAGCCAATCAGTTGCGCCAACCACTCGCTCAACAACCGCCAGTGACCGTTAAAGCGGTATTGCTCAGCAAGCCGCTGGCTATTACCCAATAAATGCCAGGCCAGCGCGACAACGCTGTCATCCAGGCTGGTTTCAGCGTTCACCGCAGGTGCTGGCACATTCAGGCTGTAGCTGCTGGCGTCAAACAGGCGATAGCCGCGCTCGGCCTTGCTGATATCACAAGGCATCAGGGGCAGATCGGCGGCCAGCTCGGCCGCCAGCTCTAGCAAGGCCTCCGGCTCGCCCTGACGCAACTCCAGCTCCAGCTCGCAGATTTCTTCTTCACCTTCGCCGGCAATCACCTTGCCCAGGTCCAACGCGGCCTCGATCACCACCTTGGCCTTGCCACGCCCCCAGGCGATTTCCGCCTTCTCGCGGACAAAGTCGGTGGTAAAAATCGGCACTAATTGTTTCTTGTCCAGCCCGGCCAACGCCGCCGGCCAACAACTGTCATCGAGTTTCTTCAGGTCCAGCTTGGCCTTGCTCAGGTTCCAGTCCCACTCGTTGCGCTCGGACAACCCGGCCACACTCTGCCCGCGGGTTTTCAGGGTCTGGATAAACTGCTCAGCATCGCGACGCACGCGCAGAGCCACCTTGGCCGCGGCCAGATCACGCGCCGGCGTATCAAAGTACTGATTGAACAGTTCACGCTGCTCCCAACCACTCTTGTTGCGCTTTTTCAGCAACGGATGATCACGCAAGGCGGCCAGGGTCTCGCGGCTTACGCGCAGCTTTATTTCAGTTTCTTTGTTCATGATGGTGAGGTTCAACGCCTACTATGAAATTGTGACAGCCCAATTACCTGCGCTGGCGGGCCTGCGGAGTGATCCGTATACTTGCCGCCTTCTTAACGCCGGGGTTCACCCTATGCCAGCCAACCCATTTGCCAGCCTGTTTGGTCGTTCGCCCATCGGGCCGATGCAAAAGCACTTTGCCAAAGCCCACGAATGCGCGGCGAATCTGGTGCCTTTTTTCGAAGCCGTCATGGCTGAAGACTGGGCCAAGGTAGAGCAGGTTCAGCAAGTTATGGCCAGACTCGAAGAAGAGGCCGACAAGCTCAAGAAGAGCGTACGCCAGCACTTGCCCAAGAGCCTGTTCCTGCCGGTTCCGCGCTCGGATCTGCTAGAGCTGCTGAGTGTACAGGACAAAGTTGCCAACCGCGCCAAGGACATTGCCGGGCTTATGCTCGGCCGTGAAATGGCCATTCCGCAGCCCCTGCAGCCGCTGATACGCGCCTTTGTGCAACGTACCGTGGATGCCAGCTCACAGGCACTGAAAGCCATGAACGAGCTGGATGAACTGCTGGAGAGCGGCTTTGGCGGCCGTGAGGCAGCGCTAGTCGAGTCCATGGTCATTGAGCTGGAAGAAATCGAACGCGACACCGACAAGATGCAAATCGAAGTGCGGCGAGCGCTGTTCAAACTGGAAAAGGATCTCCCTGCGGTCGATGTGATGTTCCTCTACAAGATCATCGAATGGGTCGGCGACGTTGCCGACCGTGCCGAACGTGTCGGCAACCGACTGGAACAACTGCTGGCGCGCTAAGCGCCAGTGTCCTTTCTGGAATCTACGGATTAATTATTTATGTCTCTGATCGCGGACTACGGCCTCGTATTACTGCTGCTTGCCTGTCTCTTCGGCTTTTTCATGGCCTGGGGTGTGGGCGCCAATGACGTGGCCAATGCCATGGGCACTTCGGTGGGCTCGCGCGCACTGACCATTAAACAGGCGATCCTGATCGCCATGGTCTTCGAATTCGCGGGTGCCTACCTGGCCGGCGGCGAGGTCACCGACACCATCAAGAACGGCATTGTCGATGCGACGATGATCACTCCAGACCTGATGGTACTGGGCATGATGTCGGCGCTGCTGGCGGCGGGCACCTGGCTGCTGGTGGCCTCCACCCGCGGCTGGCCGGTTTCCACCACCCACTCCATCGTCGGCGCAGTGATCGGTTTTGCCGCCGTCGGCGTGTCCATGGACGCCGTACACTGGGGCGGCGTCGGCCCTATCGTCGCCAGCTGGGTAGTTTCTCCTGTGCTGTCCGGCATCGTCGCGTTCGGTCTGTTCGTTAGCGTGCAGAAATTGATCATCGATACCGACAACCCCTTTCTGAATGCCAAGCGCTTTGTGCCGCTGTATATGTTCGCCACCGGCTTTATGGTCAGCATCATGACCCTGACCAAGGGCCTCAAGCATATCGGCCTGGACCTCTCTACCCGTGACGGCTTCTTGCTCTCACTGGGCGTGGGCACCGCCGTGATGCTGCTGGGAATCGCTCTGCTGAGCCGGATCAAAATCGACGTCGAGGCGGACAAAGACTTCCACTATGCCAGCGTAGAAAAAGTCTTTGCCGTGCTGATGATTTTCACCGCGTGTTCCATGGCCTTCGCCCACGGCTCCAACGACGTCGCTAACGCGGTTGGCCCTCTCGCCGCGATTGTTGGCGTGATCGAGTCCGGCGGTGCTGCGGTTATCGGTGCAAAATCTGCCGTGCCAAGCTGGGTACTGCTGCTCGGCGCCGTAGGTATCGTCATCGGTCTGGCCACCTACGGATATAAGGTGATTGCCACCATCGGCAAGGAAATCACCGAGCTGACCCCAAGCCGCGGCTTTGCCGCCGAACTGGCTACCGCCACCACCGTGGTCGGCGCTTCGGCCATCGGCCTGCCAATATCCACCACCCATACCCTGGTCGGCGCTGTGCTCGGCGTCGGCTTGGCGCGTGGTATCGGCGCCCTGAACCTGGGCGTAATCGGCAAGATCTTTATGTCCTGGCTGGTCACCCTACCGGTGGGTGCAGCGCTGTCGATTTTCTTCTTCTTTATCCTGCGCGGCGTCTTCCTCTAAGAGCCCGTGGTTTTATCTCTGCAGGCGTTCGCCCTATGATGGGACTCGCCTGCGGAGATTGCCGATGCCCCTGCCTTCCCTCAAAGACCAATTCGCCGCCCTGATTGCCGCGCCGTCGGTAAGCTGCACCCAGGCGCATTGGGATCAGTCCAACCGCCCGGTCATCGAGCTGCTTTCAAGCTGGCTTGGCGACCTCGGTTTCGTCTGCGATGTGCAGCACGTCGCGCCCGGCAAGTTCAACCTGCTCGCCAGCTATGGCAGTGGTCCCGGCGGCCTGGTCCTGGCTGGGCACAGCGACACCGTGCCGTTCGACGCGGCGCTGTGGCAAACCGACCCACTCAAGCTGACCGAAGTTGACGGGCGCTGGGTCGGTCTCGGCAGTTGCGACATGAAAGGCTTTTTCGCGCTGATCATCGAGGCCGTACAACCCCTGCTGGAACAGCGCTTCCAGCAGCCGCTGCTGATCCTCGCCACCTGTGATGAAGAAAGCTCAATGTCCGGCGCCCGCGCCCTGGCCCAGGCCGGCAGACCGCTGGGCCGTGCAGCGGTGATCGGCGAACCGACCGGGCTGAAGCCGATTCGGCTGCACAAGGGCATCATGATGGAGCGCATCGATATCCTTGGGCAGAGCGGCCACTCCTCTGACCCCAGCCTTGGCCACAGCGCCTTGGAGGCCATGCAGGACGTCATGCTTGAGTTGCGTACCCTGCGCAGCCAGTGGCAGCACGAATTCAGCAACCCGCAGTTCAGCATGCCGCTCCCGACCTTGAATTTCGGCTGTATCCACGGCGGCGACAACCCCAACCGCATCTGCGGCCAATGCTCGCTGGAGTTCGACCTGCGCCCACTGCCGGGCATGCAACCGGAGGCATTACGGGCGGTCATCCGGCAGAAGCTCAGGCCCCTGGCAGAGCAACATAAGGTCAAGATCGATTATGCCCCGCTGTTCCCCAGCGTCGCGCCGTTCGAGCAAAAGGCCGATGCCGAACTGGTCCATATCGCCGAGCGTCTGACCGGGCATACAGCGGCTGCGGTGGCATTTGCCACCGAAGCACCTTATCTTCAGCAACTTGGCTGCGAGACCCTGGTACTTGGCCCCGGCGATATTGACTGCGCCCACCAGCCAGGCGAATACCTGGATAGCGCACGCCTGCAACCGACCATCGAGATACTGCGCGGGCTGATCACCCATTACTGCCTGCTGCCGGCCATTACACAGCCCCTTGTTTCACCTGGAGGAGAGAACGCGTGAAGCTGCCCCAACTGCGACGATAAATCCGCTCCCGGCTGCCTCGTCTGGCGCGTGCGCGCCTAATCCATGCGTTCTGTATTCGACACAGGTTCTTCAAGCAATGCACGACCACGTCAACTGGCTCCGCCACGCTTCGCCCTATATCAATGCCCACCGCGACTGCACCTTTGTCGTGATGCTGCCGGGCGAGGGTGTTGCCCACCCCAATTTCGGCAATATCGTCCACGACCTGGTGCTGCTGCACAGCCTGGGCGTGCGCCTGGTCCTGGTACACGGTTCGCGCCCGCAGATCGAGGCGCGCCTGGCCAGTAACGGCCTGACCCCACGCTATCACCGCGACCTGCGGATTACCGACAGCCCTACCCTGGAATGCGTGATCGATGCCGTCGGCCATCTGCGCATTGCCATCGAAGCACGCCTGTCGATGGACATGGCCCGCTCACCGATGCAGGGCTCGCGCCTGCGCATCACCAGCGGCAACTTCGTTACCGCACGGCCGATCGGCGTACTCGACGGTGTCGACTATCACCACACCGGCGAAGTGCGGCGTATCGACCGCAAGGGCATCAATCGCCAGCTCGATGAGCGCAGTATCGTGCTGCTGTCGCCGCTGGGCTATTCGCCCACCGGGGAAATCTTCAACCTGGCCTGCGAGGATGTCGCCACCCGCGCCGCCATCGACCTGGATGCCGACAAGCTGCTGCTGTTCGGCGCCGAGTGCGGCCTGCTCGACGAGAGCGGCAAGCTGGTTCGCGAACTGCGCCCGCAGCAGGTCCCCGCGCACCTGCAACGTCTGGGCAGCAGCTATCAGGCCGAATTACTGGATGCCGCCGCCGAGGCGTGCAAGGCCGGGGTACGCCGCAGCCATATCGTCAGCTATACCGAGGATGGCGCACTGCTCAGCGAACTGTTCACCCGTACCGGCAACGGCACCCTGGTGGCGCAGGAGCAGTTCGAGTCACTGCGCGAAGCAACCATCGAAGATGTTGGCGGGCTGATGGAGCTGATCACCCCGCTGGAAGATCAAGGCGTGCTGGTGCGCCGTTCACGGGAGGTGCTGGAGCGCGAGATCGAGCAATTCAGTATTGTCGAACGCGAAGGGCTGATCATTGCCTGCGCCGCGCTGTACCAGATTGCCGACTCGGACTTCGGCGAACTCGCGTGCCTGGCGGTCAACCCGGCCTATCGCCATGGTGGGCGCGGTGATGAGCTGCTCGAACGCATCGAAGCGCGCGCCCGCGCCCAGGGGCTGAAAACCCTGTTCGTGCTCACCACCCGCACCGCACATTGGTTCCGTGAGCGCGGTTTCGAACCGAGCAGCGTCGACCGCCTACCCGCCGCCCGTGCCTCGCTGTACAACTTCCAGCGCAACTCGCAGGTGTTTGAAAAGGCGTTGTAGGCTGGGTTAGCGGCACCTGGCGCACGCCTCAAGAAAGGCTGCGCTAAACCAGTGCTGCGTAACCCGGCAAGCGCTATCGGCTCATTTGGCCGGTGACGGCGCACCGCTTACGCGTGCGCCCAAGCCGCCCTACAGATTGCGCTTGGGCAGGAGCGGCGGCAGGTACAACCCCAGATAGGCATCGAACACCCGCATGCCTTCCTCGGCCATGCGCGGGGTGATTTCGCCGTGCAATTGCACCGAGCGGGCATACACGCGGTCACCCAGCTCCATGGCCAAGGCAAATACATCCACCTCGTCCGGCAGTTGCGGCAAGGGAAAATGCCGGTCGAATAGCACTTGCATGGCCTGGCCTAACTCGATGTCATGCTGACGATCCGCCTGGGTCACTTCGGCCAGGCCATGCTGCGCCAGGATCAACTGCCGCGCCGCCGCATCGGCGGCATAAATCGCCAGCATGCGCTGCTCGACCAGACGCGACAGGTCGCGCCAGTCGCGTAGCGAGTCATGCTCGATAGGCTCCTGCAAGCAGGCACGAAACGCGCCGTGAATATCCGCCGTCAGCGCTTCGAGCAGAGCCGGTACGCTCGCGAAGAAGTGGTACACCGACGACGGCGGAATCTGCGCCCGCTCGGCCACGCTGTAGATCGACAGGCTGGCCACGCCCTGCTCGGCGAGCAACTCGCGGGCAGCGGCCAGAATCACGGCAATGCGGCTCTGACTGCTGGCGCGGGGCTTACGAACGGCAGGTGTACGGGACATGACAAGACTCAAGAACAAGGGACGTGCTATTGGACGCCAGACGGCGGCGAACTCGCAAGCCGCGAGTGGCCAACCTGGCTAAAGGTTGATGGTTTGATTACGCCCGGCGGCTTTTGCCTGGTACAGCGCTTGGTCAGCCACCAGCAACATCTGGCGCAAGTCTGCCGCCGCATGCGCCTGCCAATGCAGGCCGATGCTGACCGTCATGCTCAAGGCCGCGCCATCATCCAGCTGCACCTGCTGATGCTGCACCTGTTCACGCAAGCGCTCGGCTATGCGCAATGCACTGTCCAGGCTGACGCCGGGCATCAACACGGCAAATTCTTCACCCCCCATGCGCCCGAGCAGGTCCTCGGCACGCAACACGGGACTGATCGCGGCAACAAAGCGCTCCAGCGCCCTGTCGCCTACGGCATGGCCATAGCCGTCATTGATCCGTTTGAAATGATCAATATCCAGCATCAGCACCGCCACACTGCCCTGCTTGCTGCGCTGCTGTTCAATACAGGCGTCACTGCGACTGATAAATGCGCGGCGCATTAAGGTACCAGTCAGCGAATCGTGGTTGGCGGCATAGTCCAGGCTGCGCAGCAGCTCGTTACGCGCTGCATTGATGCTGGCCACCATCAGCGGGCCCAGCGCCAGAAAAACCACGCCAAGGCGCATCGACACCGTTTCGTCGATATAGGCCAGGGTGGCCGGCACGTGGGTATGCAGTACACCAAGGGAAACCGCGATGAGGATGCACACGCTGACACCCAGCGTCAGCAATACAGCGCCGAACAGGCTGTAGGTCAGTGCGCACCAGAGTAGCGCCGGTATCGGAAAGGTAATTGCACCTGGGCCACGAACCAGCATCGCCGCCGCCAGCGACAGCAACAAGGCAACCAGAGGAGCAAGCCGCATCAGGTCAACCTGCAGTCGACGCACCGTCCGCGTAGAGCGCAGCAGTGCAATTGGCCAAGCCGGTGCGGTGAGCATTACCGGCAACACAATCAGGTTATTCACCAGCTCCGTGGTAAACCAGAACTCCACCCCTTTCAGCAGGCTCTGCTCAAACACCATCGGCGCAATACCCGCACCGACCAGCGCGGTCGCGACCCCGACACAGATACAGATGCCGAACAGATAGAGCACCGACTGCGGCCGCCGCAGCAGGAGATCATCGGCACCCAGGCGCAAGAACAGCAGGTACCCGACAAAGACCCCGGCCAGGTTGGCGGCGGTCAGCCATAGCGTCAGCGACAGCTGCCCACCGCTGACCAGGTCCGCCGCTACATAGCCCGCTACCGCGCCCAGCCATCCCCAAGGCGAAGCCAGACGTGGGACACGCACAAACAGCCCCAGCAACAGTGCATTGGCGGGCCAGAACGCAGCGAGAAAACCCAGAGGGCGAGTGAGAATGCCAAACAGGCTCGCGGCAAACACCACGGCCATGATCAGCAAGAACACGCTCAGCGCGTGCAGTGATAGCGCCCAGGGTTTTGCACCTGGCGGCGGTGAGATCAAGCGCTGATCGGTGACATTCATCAGGCGCTCCGTGAGCAGTACTGCAGGACAAGAAATGCCAGAACCCACAGGGTAGAGCCGTGTGGCTGATGGTGCCCGGCGCGCCCCAACAGCCGCGCAAATGGCTGGACAGTTGCTAGCAAGCTTAGTCGCTTGGCCATGGCCTGCTAGGGGCTGTTTGCGTTTACGCGCACGCTGCGCTGCCGCGAACGACATGGCAGCAGCCCCAGGCAATCAGCCCCGGCGCGCACTAACTCCGCGCGCTGCGTACACCTTCGGCCAGCTGGCTGCACAGGTTGAGCACGCCCTGTACCGCCGCATCGGCGTTCCCGGCATTGGCGATCTGGTCGATCAGCGCTGAGCCCACCACTACGCCGTCCGCCAAGCGGGCGATAGTCGCCGCATGCTCAGGGGTACGAATGCCGAAACCAATGCTGATCGGCAGATCAGTATGGCGGCGCAAGCGCGTAACGGCCTGTTCGACATGCTCGAGAGTCGCAGCGCCAGCGCCAGTGACACCGGCGACGGAGACGTAGTAAACGAAACCGGAACTGCCGTTAAGCACCTTGGGCAGACGCTTGTCATCGGTGGTCGGGGTGGTCAGACGGATAAAGTCGATGCCCGCAGCTTGAGCCGGGTCGCACAGGTCGACGTTATGCTCAGGCGGCAGGTCGACCACGATCAGGCCGTCAACCCCGGCTTCCTTGGCTTCAGCAATAAAGCGTGCAACCCCGTATTTGTGGATCGGGTTGAAGTAGCCCATCAACACCAGCGGAGTGGCCTGCTCGCCCGCACGGAACTCGCGGACCATCTGCAGGGTTTTCGCCAGGTCCTGACCGCCTTCCAACGCACGGATGTTCGCCAGCTGGATAGCCGGGCCATCGGCCATCGGATCGGTAAAGGGCATGCCCAGCTCGATCACATCGGCGCCCGCCGCAGGCAGGCCTTTGAGGATGGCCAGGGAGGCGGCGTAGTTGGGGTCGCCGGCGGTGACGAAGGTCACCAGGGCGGCGCGGTTCTGCTCTTTCAGTTCGGCAAAGCGAGTTTGCAGGCGGCTCATCAGTGGTTCTCCTGCACAGTGTTTTCCATATGGTGCATAACGGTCTGCATGTCCTTGTCGCCACGCCCGGACAGGTTGATCACCATCAGGTGCTCCTTGGGCAGGGTTGGCGCACGCTTGAAGGCTTCGGCCAGGGCGTGAGCGCTTTCCAGGGCTGGAATGATGCCCTCCTGACGGCAGCAGGTGTGGAAGGCGGCCAGGGCTTCATCGTCGGTCACCGAGGTGTATTCAACCCGGCCAACGTCATGCAACCAGGCGTGTTCCGGACCGATGCCGGGGTAATCCAGGCCGGCGGAAATCGAGTGGGCGTCGATGATCTGGCCATCGTCATCCTGTAGCAGGAAGGTGCGGTTGCCGTGCAACACACCCGGCACGCCACCGTTGAGGCTGGCGGCGTGTTTGCCGGTCTCGATGCCATAGCCGGCCGCTTCGACGCCGACAATCTGTACATCCTGGTCATCGAGGAAGGGGTGGAACAGGCCGATGGCGTTCGAGCCGCCACCGATGCAGGCCACCAGGCTGTCGGGCAGACGGCCTTCCTGGGCGAGAATCTGCTCGCGGGTTTCCTTGCCGATCACCGCCTGGAAGTCGCGCACCATGGCTGGGTACGGGTGCGGGCCGGCCACGGTGCCAATCATGTAGAAGGTGTTGTGCACGTTGGTCACCCAGTCGCGCAACGCTTCGTTCATCGCATCCTTGAGTGTGCCGGTGCCGGCGACCACCGGAATCACGGTGGCGCCCAGCAGCTTCATGCGGAACACGTTGGCCTGCTGGCGATCGATGTCGGTGGTGCCCATAAAGATCACGCACTCCATGCCGAAACGCGCGGCCACGGTGGCGGTGGCCACGCCGTGCATGCCGGCACCGGTCTCGGCGATGATGCGCTTCTTGCCCATGCGCTTGGCCAACAGGGCCTGGCCGATGCAGTTGTTGATCTTGTGCGCGCCGGTGTGGTTGAGCTCTTCACGCTTGAAGTAGATCTTCGCGCCGCCACACATCTCGGTCAGACGTTCGGCGAAATACAGCGGGCTGGGACGGCCGACGAAATCGCGCTGGAAGTAAGCCAGTTCCTTGGCAAATTCAGGGTCGAGCTTGGCCTTTTCGTACTCGTCAGCCAGGTCGTGGATCAGCGGCATCAGGGTTTCGGCAACGTATTGGCCGCCGAACGAGCCGAACAGGCCGTTGGCATCAGGGCCAGCGCGGAAAGAAGTCATGCGATTCTCCTTTGGATAATGGGGCTGCAGTGCGTGGGCATCGCCACTCTTCTACGGCAATGGCCACAGGATAAAGCTGTGGCCATTGGGGTAAAAGCGATAAGATCGCCACAACCTGTCAGGAAAACTCACATATGAGCCAGGACCTTCCACCACTCAATGCTTTACGCGCCTTCGAGGCAGCGGCACGTTTAAACAGCATCAGTCAGGCAGCTGAAGAGCTTCACGTGACCCACGGGGCGGTTAGTCGGCAGGTTCGCGCCCTGGAAGAGCACCTTGGGGTCGCCCTGTTCAGCAAAGATGGACGCGGCCTTAAACTCACAGATTCAGGCATTCGATTACGCGATGTCAGCGCTGACGTATTCGCTCGCCTGCGCGCTACCTGCGCCGAGCTGCAGCAAGGCCAGGCCGATGCACCGTTCGTGCTGGCCTGCCCCGGCAGCCTGCTGGCGCGCTGGTTTATTCCACGCCTGGATCGGCTCAACCGCGAGCTGCCGGAGCTGCGCCTGCAACTGTCAGCCAGCGAAGGCGAACTGGACCCGCGCCGCGCCGGCGTCGACGCCACCCTGTGGTTCGCCGAGCCGCCCTGGCCCGCCGATATGCAGGTGTTCGAGCTGGCCAGCGAGCGCATCGGTCCGGTACTCAGCCCACGCTACAGCCGCTTTGCCGCACTGCATCAGGCCCCCGCAGCAGCCCTGCTTAACGAACCATTACTGCATACCAGCTCACGCCCACAGGCCTGGCCAAGCTGGGCCGACAGCAACGGCCTGGATGCCGCCACGCTGAAACTGGGCCAGGGTTTCGAGCACCTGTATTACCTGCTGGAAGCAGCGGCGGCGGGCCTAGGGGTAGCCATCGCGCCGCAGCAACTGGTTACCGACGATCTGGCTGCCGGTCGTCTGGTTGCACCCTGGGGTTTTGTCGAAACCTCAGCGAGCTTGGCTCTTTGGGTACCCATACGCAGCCGTGACGGCCGCGCCGAACAGCTCGCGCAGTGGCTGCGCAAGGAGCAGCAACGTTAGCCACCATCACCCGCATGCGTCCAGCAAGTGCGGCTAATCTGAACTTTAACGTTCATGAGTGGGACTCAACTACAAGAGCCACCTGTTTAGCCACCTAGGAGAGCCGCAATGACAGATCATCACACCTACAAGAAAATCGAAATCGTCGGGTCCTCGAAAGTCAGCATCGAAGATGCTATCGAGAATGCCCTGGCCGAATGTGCCAAGTCGGTACGCAACCTGGACTGGTTCGAGGTGGTGGAGACCCGTGGGCATATAGTCGATGGCAAGGTCGGCCACTATCAGGTCACCCTGAAAATCGGCTTTCGCATGAGCAACAGCTAGATCACCCCGCTAGCCTGACGGCCCGCCAGCCCGCCGTCAGGCGCAACACGCCGCCACAATACCCGCCGGCAGACAGCCGCAGCCTTGGAATCCGCAGATCAAGCCCCACTATCTAACTCAGGTATTGGCGCATCAACGCGCCCATGCAACGGATAACCAACAGGCAGGGCCGATGAACGCACTCGCACAGAGCAAATTTTCCACCCTCGATCTCGCCCCGGTACGCGATGACGGCAATGCCGCCCAGGCCCTGCACAACTCCTTGGCGCTGGCCCAGCATGTCGAGCGCCTGGGCTTCGAGCGTTTCTGGGTAGCGGAACACCACAACATGGACGGCATTGCCAGCTCGGCCACCGCCGTGTTGCTGGGCTACCTGGCCGCCGGCACGTCGCGCATCCGCCTGGGTTCGGGCGGGGTGATGTTGCCCAATCACGCACCCTTGGTAATCGCCGAGCAGTTCGGCACCCTCGCCACCCTGTATCCGGGGCGGATTGAGCTGGGTTTGGGCCGCGCCCCCGGAGCCGATCAATTCACCGCCCAGGCCCTGCGCCGCGACCGGATCGGCAACGCCGATGATTTCCCTGCGGATGTCGAGGAGCTGCAGCGCTACCTGGGCCCACGCACGCCGGATCAGCGGGTGATCGCCATGCCTGGCACTGACACCAACGTGCCGATCTGGCTGCTCGGTTCCAGCCTGTTCAGCGCCCAGCTCGCGGGCGAAAAAGGCCTGCCCTATGCCTTCGCTTCGCACTTTGCGCCGCGTTATATGCACGAGGCGATCCGCGTCTACCGCAACCATTTCAAACCCTCGGCAGTGCTCGACAAGCCCTATGTGATGCTCGGTGTGCCACTGATTGCCGCCGACACGGATGAGCAGGCCGAATACCTGGCCACCTCGGCCTACCAGCGCATTCTCGCCCTGCTGCGCGGCCACAGCCTGGTGCAAAAGCCGCCGGTCAGCAGCATGCAGGGACTGTGGTTGCCCCACGAGAAAGAGGCGGTGAGTGGCTTCCTCGGCATGGCCATGATCGGCGGGCCGGATAAGGTCCGCGCACGCCTGCAAATGCTGCTGGAGCAAACCGGCGCCGATGAGCTGATTTTCACCTGCGACCTGTACGACTTCGCCGACCGCCTGCATGCCTTCGAGCTGGTGGCGCAGTTGCGTTGAAGTTTATTTTCGAACTTATGCCGCCCAAGCCGGCTCTCAACCCTGTAACCCCACGCACAGGAGACGCATGATGAAAAAGACCGCATCAGCCCACTGGCAAGGTGGCATCAAGGACGGCAAAGGCAGCATTTCCACCGAAAGCGGCGCGCTGAACCAGCAACCCTATGGCTTCAACACCCGTTTCGAAAACCAGCCCGGCACCAACCCCGAAGAGCTGCTAGGGGCTGCGCACGCCGGTTGCTTCTCCATGGCGCTGTCCAAGGAACTCGGCGAGGCCGGGATGACGGCCGAAAGCATCGATACTCAGGCAGAGGTCACGCTGGAGAAACAGGATGGCGGCTTTGCCATTACCGCCGTACACCTGACCTTGCAGGCCAAGATTCCCGGTGCAGAGCGTGCGGCGTTCGAGAAAGCCGTGGCAAACGCCAAGAGCGGCTGCCCGCTGTCCAAGGTGCTGAACGCCGAAATCACCCTCGAAGCGGTGCTCGACAGCTGATCGCAACGCCTATCAGAAGGTGCCGCAGCGCAGCACCTTGCCCCGCGCCAGCACATTGCGTTGCTCATCGTAGAGCCAGGCCTGAGCGCTCATCACCAGCGGCCTGGCCTCTACTCGATAGCGCTGACCCGCGCTAAAGCCGTCGTAGCGCAGGCGAATCTCACAGGTACGCTGCATCGGCTCTGACATCAGGCTGCCGCCGCCATGCACTTCAAACTGAAAACGCGCAATCAGCTCATGGGCACCTGGGGTCACCTGGAAATAACGCCCATCGTTAAGGCGCTTGCCGTCGAGCTCGTCGGCCATCAGCACGTCACTGGCCGGGGTGTACAGGTCAACCCAAGCCATACCCGGGTCACGTGCGGGCAACGGCGCTGCGCACGCACCGAGCAGTATTAGGCTGACAAACAGCAGCAGATAACGCATGGGAGGCCTCCACAATTTGGTTATGGCTTAGCCTACGCCGATCCGGCACTGGAGGCAGCAACGCCGATGCGCTAGCGTGACAGCCTGTCTATTCACGGCCATCCGTCATGTTTAATGTTCTGCTCAGGCACTCACTTGCACTGGCCGCCACACTGCTGCTCAGCGCTTGCAGCACCCTGGATTACTACAGCCACCTGGCCGCTGGGCAACTGCAACTGCTGCAAGCCCGCGAACCGATTGCCGAGCTGCTGCAAAACCCTGCAACCGACTCCGCGCTCAAGCAGCGCCTGAGCCTGGCCCAGCAGGCGCGCGGCTTTGCCAGCAGCACGCTGGGCCTGCCGGATAACCCCAGCTACCGCCTGTATGCCGATATTCAACGGCCTTTTGTGGTGTGGAACGTATTCGCCACCCCGGAGTTTTCCCTCACCCCCGAGCTGCACTGTTTCCCCATTGCCAGCTGCGTGGCCTACCGCGGCTTCTACAGCCTCGGCCGAGCCCGCGGCGCAGCTGCACTGCTCAAGCAGCAAGGTCTGGATACCTACCTCGGTGGCGTGGAGGCCTACTCCACCCTCGGCTGGTTCGATGACCCGATTCTCAACACCATGCTGCGCTGGAGTGATGAACGCCTGGTGGCGGTGATTTTCCATGAGCTGGCGCACCAGCAGTTGTATGTACAAGACGACACCGCCTTCAATGAATCCTTCGCCAGCTTTGTCGAACGCGAGGGGCTGCGTCAGTGGCGCGAGACACAAGGTTGGCCGCCCAGCGACCCGCTCGGCGAACAGCAGCGCGAGCAGTTTTCTGCCCTGGTTCTGGCCAGCCGTGAACGCCTGCAACGGCTTTACGACAGCAATAGTAGCGAGGCGCAGATGCGCACAGGCAAGCAGGCCGAATTCGCGCGCCTGCGGGCTGAATACCGCGAGCTGCGTGATCGCGACTGGGCGGGCGTCGGCCTTTACGACAACTGGATCAACGCACCGCTAAATAACGCCAAGCTGTTGCCGTTTGGCCTCTATGATCAATGGGTACCAGCCTTTGCTGCGCTGTTCGAACAGGGCGGGCGCGACTGGTCGCGGTTCTATCAGCGCGTTGCAGCACTGGGCGCCTTACCTGAGGTTGAGCGGCATCAGGCTTTAGCTGCGTTAGCGCCAGGCGTTTAGAACTTACCGACACAACCCCCACTCCAACACCTGTAGTTTCTGTTCACGCAAAAGGACCTATGCCATGAACAAATTCGCCCTTGCCGTACTGCTTGGCCTGCTCAGCAGCAGCGTATTAGCCGCGCCAAAGCCCTGCGAAGAGCTGCGCGCCGAGATCGAAGTGAAAATCCAGGCCGCCGGCGTCGCCAGCTATACCCTGGAAATCGTGCCCAATGACGAAGCCACGGACCCCAGCATGGTGGTCGGCAGCTGCGACGGCGGCACCAAGAAAATCGTCTATCAGCGAAATGGCTAACCCTAGGATGGGTTAGACGCGCAGCGACGTAACCCATCGCCTACACCGCATGGGTATCGCTGCGCTCAACCCATCCTACGCATCAGCCCGCAAATGCCTGGTGCAATTCGGCCAGGCTATTGAAGTGATAAGTCGGCGCCTCGGCCTGCAGTTCATCACGGCTGCCAAAGCCATAGCCTACTGCGGCGCCATGCAAACCGTTGCTGCGCGCGCCAATCAGATCGTGTTTACGGTCTCCGATCATCAAGGTGCTGTCCTTCGGCAACTGCTCCTGCTCCAGCAGATGAGCGATCAACTCGACCTTGTTGGTACGCGTACCATCCAGCTCACTGCCGTAGATCACCTTGAAGTGCTGGGCAAAGCCAAAGTGACGGGCAATCTGCTCGGCAAATACCGTCGGCTTGCTGGTGGCGATATACAGCGTGCGCTGCTGCCCACGCAGCAACTGCAACAGCTCAGGCACGCCGTCGTAGAGCTGGTTTTCATACAGCCCGACCTCGCGGAAACGTTCGCGATAATGGTTCACCGCCTGCCAGGCCGTGGCCTCATCGAAGTCGTAGCTGTACATGAAGCACTGCAACAGCGGCGGCCCGATAAAGTGCTCCAGCGCCTGCAAATCCGGCTCATCGATCCCCAGCCTGGCCAGCGCATGCTGCACCGAACGGGTAATCCCCTCGCGCGGATCGGTGAGGGTGCCATCGAGGTCGAAAAGAATGTGCTGATACTGCATGCCGTGATCCGCCATCAGCTGGCATAGCCTTCCATCAGGTGCTGATCCTTCAGGCGCACGTAGTTATCGGCGCTGTAGCGGAAGTAGCTGCGCTCTTTCTCGCTCAGCTCGCGGGCTTTTTTCGCCGGGCTGCCGAGGTAGAGAAAACCGCTTTCCAAATGACTGCCGGGCGGCACCAGGCTGCCGGCGCCGAGCATCACCTCATCATCCACCACCGCACCGTCCATGACGATACTGCCCATGCCGATCAGCACCCGATTGCCGATACTGCAGCCATGCAGGGTGACGTTGTGGGCGATGGTGACATCGTCACCGATATTCAGCGGATAGCCACGCGGGTTGAACGGACCGGCGTGGGTGATGTGCAGCACGCTGCCGTCCTGAATGCTGGTGCGCTCGCCGATACGAATGCTGTGCATGTCGCCACGGATCACCACCAGCGGCCAGATGGAGCTGTCCGCGCCGATTTCTACATCGCCGAGAACCACGGCCGATGCATCGACAAAGGCCCGTGAACCGAGCAAAGGGGTGAACTGTTGATAAGTACGTATCGCCACGATAGAAACCTCTTAGGCTGCGTCTGACCTTGATTGTAATTAAGATGGCACCCATGTTCAGGGTATGCGCGCTGTTTTCACAACGGCCACTACCCATTCAGCCCGCCCCGGAGTCTTTTACATAGACCAGGGGTCACAGCTACACACCCCTTTTGTTACAGGTGACCCGACGTGACTGCCAACAACCCACTGCTGCAAGCCTTCGACCTACCGCCCTATTCCTCCATCCGCCCCGAGCATGTCGAGCCGGCGGTGGACAGCATTCTGGCTGACAGCCGCGCAGCCATGACCCGCCTGCTTGCCCAACAGTCTGGCACACCCAGCTGGGATGGCCTGGTGCTGGCACTGGATGAACTGGGCGCACGCCTGAGCCAGGCCTGGAGCCCGGTGAGCCACCTGAATGCCGTGTGCAACAACGCCGAACTGCGCGCCGCCTACGAGGCCTGCCTGCCCAAGTTGTCCGAATACTGGACCGAAATCGGCCAGAACCGCCCGCTGTTCCAGGCCTATGAAAGCCTGGCCAACAGCCCCGAGGCCGCCTGTTTCGACGTGGCGCAGAAAACCATTCTGGAACATGCCCTGCGCGATTTCCGCCTGAGCGGTATCGACCTGCCGCCGGCCGAGCAACAGCGCTACGGCGAGATCCAGATGAAGCTCTCCGAGCTGGGCAGCACATTCTCCAACCAGCTGCTCGATGCCACCCAAGCCTGGAGCAAGCACGTTACTGACGAAGCGGCGCTGGCGGGCCTGACCGACTCGGCCAAGGCGCAGATGCAACAGGCCGCCGCCGCTAAAGAGCTGGATGGCTGGCTGATCACCCTGGAATTTCCCAGCTACTTCGCAGTAATGACCTACGCCGATGACCGCGCCCTGCGCGAAGAGGTGTACGCCGCCTACTGCACCCGCGCCTCCGACCAGGGTCCGAACGCCGGACAGCACGACAACACGCCAGTCATGGCCGAAATTCTCGCCCTGCGTCAGGAGCTGGCCAAGCTGCTCGGCTTCGGCAATTACAGCGAACTGTCGCTGGCCAGCAAAATGGCCGATTCCACCGAACAGGTCCTCAGCTTCCTGCGTGACCTGGCCGTGCGCAGCAAACCGTTCGCCACCCAGGACCTGCAAGAACTGCAAGCCTTTGCCGCCGAACAGGGCTGCAGCGATCTGCAAAGCTGGGACGTCGGCTACTACAGCGAGAAGCTGCGCGAGCAGCGCTACAGCATTTCCCAGGAAATCCTGCGTGCCTATTTCCCCATCGACAAAGTGCTGAGCGGCCTGTTCGCCATTGTCGAAAAACTCTATGGCATCCAGATCAAGGAACTGTCCGGTTTCGACGCCTGGCACCCGGATGTACGCCTGTTCGAGATCACCGAGAACGGCGAGCACGTCGGCCGCTTCTTCTTCGACCTCTACGCCCGCGCCAACAAGCGCGGCGGCGCCTGGATGGACGGCGCGCGTGACAAGCGCCGCGATGCCACGGGCAAGCTGATCAGCCCGGTGGCCAACCTGGTGTGCAACTTCACCCCGGCCGTGGGCGGCAAGCCGGCGCTGCTGACCCACGATGAGGTCACCACCCTGTTCCACGAATTCGGCCACGGCCTGCACCACCTGCTGACCCGCGTTGAACATGCCGGCGCCTCCGGGATCAACGGCGTGGCCTGGGATGCGGTCGAGCTGCCCAGCCAGTTTATGGAGAACTGGTGCTGGGAGCCGGAAGGCCTGGCACTGATTTCCGGCCATTTCGAGAGCGGTGAAGCGTTGCCGAAGGACCTGCTGGACAAGATGCTGGCGGCGAAGAACTTCCAGTCCGGGCTGATGATGGTGCGCCAGATCGAGTTCAGCCTGTTCGACTTCGAGCTACACGCCACCCACGGTGACGGCCGCAGCGTGTTGGACGTACTCGAAGGCATCCGCCAGGAAGTCTCGGTGCTGCGCCCGCCGGCCTACAACCGCTTCCCCAACAGCTTCGCGCACATCTTCGCCGGCGGTTACGCGGCCGGTTACTACAGCTACAAGTGGGCCGAAGTGCTCAGTGCCGATGCCTTCTCCAAGTTCGAGGAAGAAGGTGTATTCAACAGCGCCACGGGCAGCGCCTTCCGGGAAGCCATCCTGGCCCGCGGTGGCTCGCAGGCGCCGATGGTGCTGTTTGTCGACTTCCGTGGTCGCGAGCCGAGCATCGACGCCTTACTTCGCCACCTCGGTTTAAGTGCGGAGGCCGCATGAGCGACGCACCCGTGAACATCACCGCCAAACGCTTTATCGCCGGGGCCGTGTGCCCCGCGTGCAGCGAAATAGACAAGATCCAGATGTGGAATGTCGATGACGTGCCGCATCGTGAATGCGTGGGCTGTGGCTATGCCGACACCCTGGATGAACGCGGCAACTCGGTGCCCAAGGAGATTCCAACCCGGGTCAACATCAGCACGCTGAAACTCAAGGCCGCCAACCCCAAGGTGCAACCGGTGCAGTTTTTCCCCAATCCGAAGCTTAAAAAACCGAGCGAGTAAGCACGGAGCCAAAGAGGGCGCATGTGGCATCTGATCTGTGGTGATGCGGCAACCGAAGGCGTGCGCTTTGCCCTCGGCCAAGACGTTGCGGCCGAATCCCTGCGGGTGATGCGTGATGACCTGGCGGTCGGCCCGCTAGAGGATGTCGACACGCCGCCCTGCAACGCCCGCAGTGCTTACTGGCAGGCGGTCTGGCCGCAATCAGAGCTGCCGATCCCCGATTTTGCGACAGGCTTGCGTGAAGATGCGCGCTGGCTCGCCGGCCTCGCCAGCGGCGGGCGTGCGGTCACCGTGTGGCACGGCGACAGTTGCTCGGAGCAATTGCTGCTGGCACGCCTGGCCCATGCTCTGGAAGGCTCGGCTGTCGAGTTGTGGGAAGTCGCCTGCGGCAATCCACAACTACCACCACGGCGCACCGTATCCCTGCGCAGGCCAGAAGAATTAGTGACGCTGTATCAACGACGCCGCCGGCTCGACGCTAGCCGGCGCACCCTGCTCGCCGGCCAATGGCGACAAGCGCTGCAGCACAATGCCGACATCCGCACCTGGTACGCCGGGCACTTCCAGCAGCGTCCCTATGCCTTGGTTGATGAGCCGCTACTGCACGGCTGCACACAACACTGGCAACCCCTCGCGCGGATCATGGCCGAAGTGATGGGACAAAGCGACGGCTTCTTCCCGACGGACTTCTTTCTCTACTGGCGCGCCCGCGAGCTGGCCGCCGACGGCCGGATCGAGCTGGATAAAAGCGCCGCGTACGGCTATGCCGAACAGCAGGTGCGTCTGATCACTCATCATTAGCCATCAAAGCCCGTGCTTGCATATAGCCTTCAAGCACTTGCTGATAACCGCCGCTGAACCTAAAGCTGGCCAAGCCTTGGTCGAACATCTGGATAATCGACGCACCACGCGGATGATTCCGCGGCACGATCAGGTGTAAGGAACTGCTACTGATCATGTTGTTGGAGCGACGCATCTGATTCGCTGTTGCCCCGCTCAGTTGCAGTGCGGTTTCACCCAGGCGCCGATCGGCAACAAAAAAATCATCCCGCCCGATCAGCACTAACCGCGCGCACTCCTTGAGGCCAATTGGTGAGTGACGGATCAACACCTGCTGGTCAATCAAGCGCTGGATAAGCGCAGGGGGCTGCCAACCCAGCGGACTACACACCCGCCGCCCTTGCATGGTCTGTGCATCGACCTGCTCTAGGAGATCGTCGGCGCGGCTGAAAATATGCTGCTCAACGACCAGCAACGGCGCCGAATAAAGGTATTCCAGCTCGCGCTCGGGGGTGGGCACGTAAGGGAACGTGGCGTCGTATTCACCACGCAAGGTCTTCATGTAGCCCCTGTTCCAGGGCTGCCAGTCCAGAGTGCTCTGAATATGCTCTTGGGCCAGCACTGCATGCACAACCTGGGTAAGCATGCCGCCAGCGGGTAAGACCTTGCCGGTAAAGGGTGCGTAGTCGTCACCCGTAACCAAGCGCAGGTTATCGGCTATCGCACTGTGGCAAGTCGTCAGAACCAACAGTAAGCCGGCAAGTAATCGTACAAACATCAGTTCTTGGCCTTAACGCCAGATACTCCGGCGCGTTCTGATACTCCAGTGAATTATGGCCTCAGTATAGGCAGCACTTCAGTCCTGACTAACCAAACAAGCCCAACTGCTCACTAACCGACGCCTGGCCAGAGAGCGGCTGAACTCGGTTCGCCAGACGCTCAGCCAAGCCTGCCGCCCGTTCGGCGCGGGTCGCTACCGCCTCAGACAAGCGCGGTGGCAGCCCCCAGATTTCCACTTTCTGCTTGGCCCGGGTGATGCCGGTGTAGAACAGGCTGCGGCTAAGCAACGGGCTGGGGTGTGCGGGCAGCACCAGCAGCACGTCGGCAAACTCCGAGCCCTGACTCTTGTGCACCGTCATGGCGAAGGCACTGTCGTGGCTGGGCAGTCGGGCCGGGGCGAAGGGGCGAAAGCCCTCCTCACCTTCGAAGAACACACGCAGGCCGTATTCGCTGTGCAGACAGATGCCGATATCGCCGTTGAACAGGCCAAGGGCGTAGTCGTTCTGCCGCACCATCACCGGCCGCCCGATGTACCAGCGCTCGCGGCTGGCCACCTGGCTGCGGCGCTTGATCCGTGCCTCCAGCGCTTCGTTGATCCCGGCCACGCCCCAAACGCCCTCGCGCTGGGCGCAGAGCGTACGGAAGGCGTTGAACGCGGCGAAGGCCGCCGCTGGCTCGGCGTTTTTGGCGGCCGCGATATAAGGCGCATAACCCTGATCCAGGCGTTCCAGTAAATCGTTGGGCGTTGGTGCGGCAATCCAGGCCAGATCGCTGCGATCTCCCTTGAGCAAATTGAGGGTGCCGCTGACATCGCCGCCATTGATGCACCGCGCCAACTCACCAATGCCGCTGTCGCCAGCAAAGCGATGGCTATGAGTCAGTAAGACCACGGCGTCACCCAGTTGCGAGCTAGGTTGGCTGACCGGTACCGGCTGGCCCGTGATGCGCTGCAAGTCGGCGGCAGCCTGCTCATCAAAACCACGCCCCTCGCACAACTCGGCGAACACCGCGCCGGCTTCCACGGCACACAACTGGTCTTTGTCACCGAGCAGAATCAGCCGCGCCGTCGGCGGCAGTGCGTCGAGCAGTTTGGCCATCAGCGCCAAGTCGACCATCGACGCCTCATCGACCACCAGCACATCCAGCGCCAGCGGGTTGGCCGCGTGATGCCGCACCTGTGGGCTGTCGCCACGACTGCCGAGCAAACGGTGCAGGGTGCGCGCTTCATCCGGCAGGGCGGCCTTGACCACCTCGCTAACCGGCAACTCGGCCTTGGCATTGCGGATTGCTTCGGCCATGCGCGCAGCCGCTTTACCGGTCGGCGCGGCCAGGCCAATCGCCAAGCGTTCGCCGCCGGGTTGTTCAAGCAGCGCAGCGAGCAGGCGCACCACGGTGGTGGTTTTACCGGTGCCGGGGCCACCGGAGATCACCGCCAGCTTGCGCCGCACCGCTTGCGCGGCGGCCAGGCGCTGCCAGTCCGGTTGTTGTTGATTGAAGGCAAACAGGCGGCTGAGGCTTTCACTCAACTGGGTTTCGTCGACCTCCGGCAGATCAGCGGCGCGTTGCAGCAACTGCGTGGCCAGGTGCCGCTCATAGGCCTGATAACGCGCCAGATACAGCCGGCCATGTTCGAGAATCAGCGGGGTGAAATCGCCATCAGCACCGACCAGTGCCGAGGCTTCCAGCTGCGCCTGCCAGTCCGCCAACTTCGGCAAGTTGAAGGCATGCTCGGGCCAAGGCCGCTGCCCAGCCAATCGTGCCAGGGGCAGGCACACATCGCCCTTGTCCAGCGCCATGCACAGCACCGCTGCCGAGGCCAACAGCACCGGCGACGCCTGCGGATCGAGGCGCTGCAGGCTATCAACCAGCGCGCGTTCGAGCGGGCCGAGGGACAAATCAGCAAGCGTCATACTCTCCACCCTACCCAGCCAATCCCTGTCGATCCCGTAGCCCGGATGAAATCCGGGGCATGAGCTAAACGGCACGAAAACCTTTCCCGGATTACATCCGGGCTACTTGGCAACATCACTTACCCTCCGCAAACAAGGTATCCAGCGCATCTAGCAAGCCATCCGCCGGCCGTGAGAAATACACGCCGGCGCTCGGCATGCCGCGCAGGAACAGGTAGTAAGCGCCGCCCAGTTGATCACTCTGGAATTCGTCCAGACGCTGACGCAGGAAACGCCGCAGCGCCACCAGATAGATCAGGTATTGCAGGTAGTAATGCTCCGCCGCCAGGGCTTGCAGCAGACGGTCGCCACCGTAGTAACTGGCGTCCGGCCCAAGCCAGTTGGACTTGTAATCGGCAATGTACCAACGCCCGTCATGCTCGAAAGTCAGGTCGATAAAGCCTTTGAGAAAGCCCTTGAGGCTGTCGAATTCCAACCGTGCCGCCGCATCACGCATCGGCGCAGGCAGGCCGTGGGCCGGATCACTGAGAATCGCCCGCAGGCGCTGCATATCCAGCCCGGCGACCGGGAAGGTAAAGCCCAATTCTGGCAGGCGGCGTGCAGGGTTTAGCCCACTGAGGGTCAGGCCTTGGCCGTCCAGATCGCAGTCGATCACCTGTTGCAGCTGTTCCAGCGCCACCGCGTTCCAGTCATTGCTGATGCCGTGGCCGCTCAGGCCCGGCTCAATCAAATCCGCCAGCGCCGCCTTACCCCGCGCCCAGTCTTCGAGAATGGCGTGCAGGCAGGTACCAGCCCGCGCGCCACGGGGAAAGGCGAAAAAGCCCGTACCCGGCTCGCTGGCATCGGGGATCACCAGGCCGTCGCGGTCCGGCGCTTCCATGTGCATGCCGGCGGCCAGGCCGGAGAAGCTGCCGACTCGCCAGGCGCTGTGCAGGCTGCGTTGCAAGGTGGATAACTGCTGCGGGGCCGGAGCACGCTGCTCGCCGGCGGCGCTGGCTTCGCTGTCACGCAACGGTTGGATGCTCATATGGCCGGCGCTGCTGTCCACCAACTGTTGGATTTCTGCGTGCAGGCCCTGCGGGCTCAGGCTCTGCATATGCCCGGCAAGCTCGACCAAGGCATCCTCACCCGGCAACTCGCGACCGTGCAGCAGCCAGGCCAGGGCGCTGCTGTGCAGGCCGGAGTCGCTCAGCGTGCCGTCCCTTTTCGGTTTGCAGTCAACCGGCCCCCAGTGCAACCACAGCCGATCACAAGCGCGAGTCAGGGCAACGTAAGTGAGCCGTAGTTTTTCGGCGAAGTGCTCATGGCGGGCGCGCTCGCGATGTACCTCAAGCTGCTCGCTGCCGAGATCGAGCAACGGCGTGCCATCATCGGCTTGGCAACTAATGTCTTCGTGCTGACGCAGCAGCGTTCCGTCCCACAGATAGGGGCAGAACACTAAACGGTATTGCAGACCTTTGGAGGTGTGGATGGTGACGATCTGCACCCGCTCGGCATCGCTTTCCAGGCGCAGCAAGGCTTCTTCACCGTGGGCTTCGGCGCTGCGTTGGGCGTTGAACCAACTCAGCAGCTGCTCCAGGCCAGGGCGTTGCAAGCTCTCGGTTTGCAGCAATTCAGCAAGGTGCAGCAGGTTGGTCAAGCGGCGCTCGCCATCGACCAAGGCGAGCAGGCGCTGAGCGACTTTCTGCTCATCCAGCCAGGCGCGGAAGGCGCGCATAAAGCCCTGTTGCTGCCACAGTTGGTGATAGCGCTCGGCCGCTTCGCGCTCGGCGTCCCAGGCGTGGGCATCTTCCGAGCAGGCGGCCAGATCAGCGGCGCTGCGGCCCAACAGGCGACTGGCCAGGGCGTAACGCAACGCGCCCTCACGGCCCGGCTCGGCGTAGGCAGCCAGCACCGCGCTCAGCTCATCCGCCTCCTCGCTGTGCCAGACGTTCTCCTTACCGCGGCGCACGCTGGGCACGCCACGTGCAGCCAGCTCTGCGGCGACTTCACTGGCTTGACGATGACTGGCGACCAGCACGGCAATATCGCCGCCCTTGAGCGGCGTACGCGTGTTGTCTTGGGCAAAATACGCCTCGCCACGACTGCTGGCCGCCAGCACAGAGGCGATGCGCCGTGCCGTATCGCGAGCGACTAACGCGCCGGCTTCGCCCTTGCCAAGGTAGTCGTTATCCAGCCAGACCAACGCCAGCGGCGCGTCCTGCTCACCCTCAACCGAAGGCAACACCAGCTGCGAGCGGGCTTTATCGCTGGCGCCGACCTGCTGATAGGCCAGACCCGGCTCGGCAAACGGCATGGGCCGGTCGAACAGTTGATTGAGCGAGGCGATCAGCTCAGGCGTGGAGCGGTGGTTGGTGGTCAGGCTGTACTGGCGTGCGGCTTCGCTGCGGGCTTGCAGGTAGGTCGCCAAGTCGGCGCCGCGGAAAGCGTAAATAGCCTGCTTCGGATCCCCGACAAAGCACAGATCCCCATTGTCTTCGTAGATCCGGTGAAACACCCGGTACTGCACCGGGTCGGTGTCCTGAAACTCATCGATCAGCGCCACCGGGTATTGCGTGCGCAGGGTGCTCGCCAAGTGCTCGCCGCCGTCACCCTGTAGCGCCTGTTGCAGCTTGTTAAGCAGGTCATCGAAGGCCAACAGGCGCTGCGCCGCTTTGCGTTGTGGCAGCTGCTCGTTGAGCTGAGCGATCAGGCGCACTTGCAAGTCGATCAGCCGTTGTTCGGCTTCTGGCTGCGCCGCATCGAGGGCGTCGCAGAGTTCCTGCAAGGCTGCCGCCAGTGGGTTGGCCGGCGCTTCGCAGCCCTTTTTACTGGCCTTGTTCAGCCCTTCGCGGGCCAAGCGGCGGTGCGCGTCGGTCTTGCTGAACAGCGCGGCGGCATCGCTGAAATAACCGTCTAGCTCAGCCTGCCAAACGCCCAGTTTGGCCGCGTTGCACATATTGCTCTTGAAGCCGTCGAAGGCTTTCAGCTGCTCCAGCCAAGCGGCGCTCTCACCGTGCCAGAGGCGCTGCGCCTGCTGCCAGGCGGCGCGCAATGCGGCCATGTCGCTGTGTGTGCCCGGTTGCGGTTCAATGCGCAGATAGGGTTTGCCCAAGTGATTACGCAGGCGTTTGCGCAGGCTTTGCGGGGTGATCTTTTGCTGCACCAGAAATGCCGCCCACTCCGGCTCGGCGGCCGCCAGTTCGTGGCGCCACAAGTCCGCCAACAACGCGTCGATGATTTCGCGGTCGTCATGGGTCAGCTCGTTGTCGAAATCGCCACCGGCCTCGAACGCCGCATCCTGTAAGGCGCGCTGGCAAAACCCATGGATGGTGAAAATCGCCGCCTCATCAAACCCGTGCACCGCCAGCAGCAGCCGGCGATGACTGGCAGCGTCCGGGTACTGCGCATGCAGCGCGTTAAGCAGCGCGTCGTCGCCAGGGCCGTTGTCGTAAACCGCCAGCAGTTCGGCCAAGCGTTTGCGGATACGCTCGCGCAGTTCAGCGGTGGCGGCGGTGGTAAAGGTCACCACCAGAATCTGGCTGACGCTGAGCTGCTTTTCCAGCAGCAGACGGGCGTACAGCGCGGTCAGGGTCCAGGTTTTGCCGGTGCCGGCGCTGGCCTCGATCAGCGAGCGGCCGCTAAAGCTGTCGTGCAATAGGTTTAACGCTGCGCCACTCATGCCTCGTCCTCGTCACTGCCTTGCAGGGCGTCCAGCGCCGGGCCGTAAAGCTGTTCGGCGAGCGCCTCGAAGCGTTCATCCAGCGGCTCGCGGTCGCGGAAGGCCAGGGCGTTCCAGGGGTCTTGGCCTTCGCCGGTCATGTAGTCGTTGCCCTGCCACATCAGCCGCGCTTCGCTGCGGGCGGCGTCAACCGGCTCTTTGCGCCCGGGATTACGCCACTTGCGGGCGAAGCCATGGCTGCATTTGGCGAACAGTGGTAGTGGCTCACGCAGGGCACTTTTGTAGGCTTCCAACCACGGTTCCAGCAGCCCCCGGGCATCGGCCAGTGGGCCTAAACGCCATTCACTTTTGGGCGACAACAGCCGGCTCTCACGACTGATGCCCGGCGTGGCGGCGCAATTGAGCAGCAGATGACGCAACCAGAACGGCGCCAGTTCCCAGGCTCCGAGGTCACGCAGGCGATAGTCGAACAGGCCCTCACTGGTCACCCCATCCAGCCAGCCGTGAATGCGTACGCCGGCCAGCTCGATATCCACCAGCAGCGGTTGCGGCGTATCCGCCGGACGCTCATCGAACAGGGTCGGGGCGAAGGCGCGGATCGGTCCGCGAATCTGGCCCCAGTGCGCCTGACCCAACTCGCCCACCGGCAGCCAACCGGAGGCAGCCGCCACGGCGCGCTCCTCGCGCTCGCTCCAGCCGCGCTCAATGGCCTGCAACGCCAACTGGCGCAGGCCATGCTGACTGGTCCACTCGACGCTGAACGGCTCATCGCCAGCCAGGGCTTCGTCAGTCTGCGCCAGGCGCAGGCCGAGGCGCTGCTCCAGCAGATAGCGCGCCGGGTGTTTGAAACAATGCAGCAACTGATTCGGCTCGATGCTCAACCAGTCTTTGTCCGGCGCCGCCAACAGGCTGGCAAATGGCGGCGTGGCTTGCACCGCTTGGCTCAAACGCTGCGCCGCATGAAACCAGGGCGCGGCGAAACCGGCATGCCGGTCACCGGCGAAGTTGCCGGGGGCGAAGGGCTGTAACGGATGGTGGTGGGTGATGCGGGCACTGGCTTTCTCGCTAGCCTCAGATTCGTCGCGGCTAAAGCCCCTCCCACTGTCGCGCTCACAAACAGCGGTGAGATCAACCACATCGAGCAACTCGCTAACCAGCACCGACGGCGGCAGCTCGGCATTGCTGCGCGGGTCGCGGCCGACATAACTGAGGTACAGGCCGCCACGGGCCGAGAGCAGGGTTTCCAGCAGCAGATAGCGGTCATCCAGCCGCCGCGCTCGGTCACCACGGCGGGGCTTCTGTCCGATCAAATCGAAGCCCGCAGCCGGGGTACGCCGTGGCAGCGCGCCGTCGTCCAGGCCGAGCAGGCAGACCAGCCGAAACGGCAGGCTGCGCATCGGCACCATGGTGCAGAAGGTCACCGCGCCGGTGAGAAAGCCCGAGGCGGCACTGCCCTGCTCCAAGGCGGCGGTCAGTTGCTGACGAATCAGCGCCAGTTCGATCGGCCGCTCGACGCTAGAGGCCGTGGCCTGTTCCTGCAAGGCAGCGCAGGCCTTGGACAGCAGCAACAAGGTGTCGCCGGCTTCACGCTCATCAAACATCTGGTCAATCAGCAGTTGCAGCGATTCGGCCCACTCGCCGAGCGCGCGCGGCCGTTGCAGACTCTGCGCCAGCGCGGCCAGGCGCTCGACAAAGCCGGACAGACGACCGAGCAGTTGCGCACGGCCACCTTCCAGCGCGTCCAGCGGCCAGTTGCTGCCCAACAGCGGCGCAGCCAGCCCAGCCAACTGCGGCGGCGCGGCAAAGCCCAGCAACAGGCGATCCAGCCCTTGCCGCCAGGTGAACGCGGCATCGGCCGGCAGGCCGAGCTGGGCGCGGTGCGCGTCATCGCGGCCCCAGCGGATGCCGGCCTCACGCAACCAATCGCGCAGCAGGCTCAGGTCTTCGGCCTCGATCCCGGCACGGCGAGCAACGGCCGGTTGCTCCAGCAGGGCCAGCACTTCTTCGCCGGTAAAGCGACTGTCCGGCAGCGCCAGCAGGCTGAGGAAGGCTTCTAACAGTGGGATTTCCGCGCGCAGGCTGCGGTCGGCCAGGCTGAACGGCACACGTGGCACGCCGTCACGCGGGGCGAACACGGCCTCGATATAGGGCGCATACCGCTCGATATCCGGGGTCAGCACCACCACCTGGTCGGGGGTCAGTTCCGGTTCGGCGGCAAAACGGGCGAGCAGTTGGTCATGCAGAATTTCCACCTCGCGCAGCGGCGAGTGGGCGATATGCAGTTCCAGCGAGCGGTCGTCCTCACGCAGTACCAAGCGCTCATCCGCGGTGCGCGTGCGCAGACGCAAAATGTCGTTCTGCAGCGCTTGCAGCAGGCTGCCGTCGTGCAGGTCGGCGTCCTCGGAATACAGGCCGAACTCCTGGCTGCCTTCGCTGGAGGCCAGGCTGAACAGGCTGTCGAAGAAGTCGCGCCCCTGTTTGCCGAGGCTCGCCAGCAATGGATGGCCGACATCCAGGTACCAGTCATCCGGGCTCAGCTCGTGATCCGCCGCTGCGCTGTGCGGTTGCCGCGCCAGCTCGCGAATATCGCGAATCTCGCCCCAGGCCTCGCGGCACGGGTTGAGGGCGAAAATCACCACCTCGGTATGCTGCTCCAGGCCTTCCAGCACGCGCATATGGTGCGGCGGCAGGGAGCTGATGCCGAAGATCAGCACGCGCTCGGGCAGGCCATTCAGAGGCGCGGGGTCATACAGGCGAGTCAGCAAGTCTTCCAGCAGGCGCGCGCGGTGAGGGTGGCCGTCTTTGGTCAGTTCGCGCCAGAGCAGCGCTTGCCAGGCTTCATCCGGGCCAAGGTCGAGCAGCTCGCTGCGCTCCCAGGCAGCCAGCCAGTCGTCGCGATACAGCAAGTATTGGTCGAAAACGTCGGCGATCTTGACCGCAAGCGACAATCTTCGTCGCTCATCACCACCTTCCAAGTAATGCGCCAGACGTGGCGCTTCGCCCAGATGGGCCGGCTCGCACAACCAGTCATACAGTCGCCAGCTCAGGCTGCTGGGGCTAAACGCCGATTGTTCGGGTAATTGACCCAGGCACAGGCGTGACAGGTCCCAGACGAACTTGGCCGGTAGCTGCACCTCCAGCTGCATGGCGATGCCCTGCTTGCGCGCCAGCTCCAGGGTCAGCCAGCGGCCCATGCCCTGGCTCGGCACCACCACCAAGGCAGGGGCGAACGCATCGCGCATCGGCGTGGCCAGCAAGCGGGTGGCCAGTGCGCCAAGGGTTTCCAGATCGGGGGCATGGTAGAGGGTGAGCATGGGCAGGGTCGCATCCGTTCAGTCGGCTTAGGTTACCAGTTCGACCAGCCTGACGGCATGTCGCGGCAGCCTGTGTCGCAGCGCACGGGAACTGGCCGCATAACCCTACATCCAACCCCTGGCAGCGCAGGTGAGCATGCCCGCGCGGCTGGCACCAATGCCATTTCACGACTACAGCTTAAGGTAGGCCCGGTAAAAAAATAGCCAACCAGGCCATTCACTTACCCGCGACACCTAACTCTGCGGATCACTGCCAAAGCCTAGGCGTCGCCTTCTGTTGTTGCCCTTTTGGGGCGACCCGCGTCAGGGAGATGCGCGATGCTAACCCTGCTGAATCTGCTTTCTGCCATTGCCCTGCTGATCTGGGGCACCCACATCGTGCGCACCGGCATTCTGCGCGTGTATGGCTCACAGTTGCGCAAGGTGCTCAGTCACAACGTCAGCAAGCGACCCATGGCCTTTGCCGCCGGCATCGGCGTCACTGCGCTGGTGCAGAGCAGCAACGCCACCGCGTTACTGGTGACCTCCTTCGTCGCCCAGGGCTTGATGACCCTGACCCCGGCCTTGGCGATCATGCTCGGCGCCGATGTCGGCACCGCGTTGATGGCGCGCGTGCTGACCTTCGACCTGAGCTGGCTGAGCCCGCTGCTGATCTTCCTCGGGGTGATCTTCTTCCTCTCGCGCAAGCAAACCCGCGCCGGCCAGCTCGGCCGCGTCGGCATTGGCCTGGGCCTGATGCTGTTGGCGCTGGAGCTGATCGTCGCGGCCGCCACGCCCATCACCCAGGAACAGGGCATCCGCGTGCTGTTCGCCTCGCTGACCGGCGACCTGCTGCTGGACGCCCTGGTCGGCGCGCTGTTTGCCCTGATTTCCTATTCCAGCCTGGCCGCCGTGCTGCTCACCGCCATGCTCACCGGCGCGGGGCTGATCAGCTTGCCGGTGGCCATCGGCCTGGTGATCGGCGCGAATATCGGCAGCGGCTTATTGGCCTTTCTCACCAGCAGCCTGCAAAGCCCGGCCGGGCGACGGGTGGCACTGGGCAGCCTGCTGTACAAGCTGATCGGCCTGCTGCTGGTGATGCCCTTCCTCGATCCGCTGGCCAACTGGCTGGACAGCCTGAACTGGCGCCCCGAAGAGCTGGTGATCGGTTTTCACGTGCTCTACAACAGCCTGCGCTGCCTGCTGATGCTGCCCAGCGTCGGGTTGATGGCGCGCTTCTGTAACTGGCTGCTGCCGGATCGCGCCGAAGAGAATGGCGTCGCCCGCCCGCGCCATCTCGACCCCACCGCGCTGTCCACGCCGAGCCTGGCGCTGGCCAACGCGGTGCGCGAAACCCTGCGCATCGGCGACATTGTCGAAACCATGCTCAGCCATCAGCTGGAAGTGCTGCAAGGCGGACAAACCGCGCTGAGCAAGGAGCTGCGCCGTCTCGATGACGATGTCGATGCGCTCTACAGTGCGGTAAAGCTCTACCTGGCTCAGGTTCAGCGCGAGGGCTTGAGCGAGCAGGACAACCGCCGCTGGGCGGAAATCATCGAGCTGGCGGTCAATCTGCAGCAGGCCGGCGACATCATCGAACGCATGCTCGGCAAGGTGCAGGACCAGCGAACCGCCCAGCGCCACTCCTTCTCCGACAGCGGCCTGGAAGAGCTGGCCAGTCTGCATCAGCAGCTAACGGCCAACCTGCGCCTGGGCCTTTCGGTATTTCTCTCGAGCGACAAGGAAAGCGCCCGCCAGTTGCTGCGTGAAAAACGCCGCTTCCGCGCTCAAGAGCGCCGCTTGGCCCACGCGCATGTCGGCCGCCTGCATCATCAGGTGGTGCAAAGCATCGAAACCAGCGGCCTGCACATGGAGCTGATCGCCGATATGAAGCGCCTCAACTCGCTGTTCTGCTCAAGTGCTTATGCGGTGCTGGAAAGCCACGAAACCGGCTCGCTGCAAAGCCAGGACACGGCGGACGAGTAGTCTGCGGGTGGTTTAAGCAGAAGTGAGAGGTAAAAGCTTTAGCCGTTATCGAGCAAAAATTGCAGCTCGGTAAGCCTGTCGATATTTAGATACATCGGACAGGTGTAATACATCGGCGAGCCAACGTGCTTGCCCTGCATGTCGCAATGCGCATTGCGGTAGATCAGCCATGCCTTCTGCGCGTCTTCAAGTTGCTGCGCATCCTCTGACGAGGCTTGTTGCAGTTTGAGATAGAGACGCTGGTAGGTAAGGTTCATCTGCTTTTTAGCTACGTCCGAAACACCCTCGGCACAAGCCGTCACCAGGCTATTAGTGAGCCCCTGACTAGCCCCAATACAACTGTCGTACTGCGCGTGCAGTTCATCGTTACTGACTGCATACCCCGGGACGGTGATCAGCAATAACGCACAGGTCAACAGGTTACGCATAAACGACTCCTGAAACAGATGGGGCCGCTGCTGCGGCCCCATCGTCGATCACTTTTCGGCAGCGATGCGCTGACGGATATGCGCGGCGCGGTCGGCCGAACCGGGGTGGGAGTCGAACATGCTGCTTTCCCCGCCGCCCTGCTGGGCCAGTTTGTCGAAGGCGCTGGCCAGACCTTGCAGCGGAATGTTGCGCTGCTTCAACAGATCAAAGGAGAAGTCGTCGGCAGCACTTTCCTGGGACTGGGAGAACTGCGCGTTGATCAGCGCCTCACCCAAATCGCCCAACTGCGAGCTGGACAAGGCCATGGCGGCACTGTTGCCGGAAGAGGCGATGGCGCCACGCGCTACCGAGGTGGCGTAGGCGGCCTGCATGGCTTTCTTGGTATGGCCAAGGGCGACGTGACCCATCTCGTGGCCGAGCACGCCTTCCACTTCGTTGTCGGTCATCAGGTCCATCAGGCCGCTGTATACGCGCACGCAGCCGTTGGCCATGGCCCAGGCGTTGACCTCATCGGTGAGGTACACCTTGTAGGTGACCGGGGTGCCGTTGACCTGGCTGCCGAGGTTGTTGGCAATGGTCGCCAGACGCTTGCTGTAGGTGCTGTCGGCCGGCGCGATAGGCGACTGGGCGTCCATCTGTACGCAGGCTTCATCGGCCATGGTTTTCACTTGAGCATCGCTGAGGGTCGCCGCCTGCATGGCTTGCAGACCGGTGTTGAGCATGGCGTCGGGGCTCATGTTCTGGCAGCCGGACAGCAGTGTGGTGAGTGCGAGGGCGGAAAGGGAGAACTGCAATTTCATAATCATCATCCTTGAGAAGTGAGACCGAGAATGGCCAAGAGGCTGCAGCGTCCGGCCGGCGCGGTATTGTCTGCGATATCAGCCGCGCAAAGCGAGACAGCGATCATATTCCGCGGCCTGGCGCAGGCTCAGGAGCATCCGCCGAGGGCCTAATCAGGGCGTCAGCGAACCGTGCTTACCGCGGCTACCACTGGCTCTGTTGGCCGTGCAGGCACAGTGCGGCGTGACACCAGCAGCACACCGATCAACACCAGCCCGGCGCCCAGCAACTGCTCGGCGGACAGTGGCTCGGACAACAACAGCCAGCCAAAGAAGATCGTCAGAATCGGCCCCAATGTGCCAATCAGCACGGTGCGCGCGGCGCCGATGCGGTGCACTGCGGCGGACTGCCAAAGCACCGGCAACACCGTGGAAAACAGGGCCATGGCGGCGCTGTAGAGATAGATATCCAGCGGCTGTTGCAGGGCCGAGAGCGGCTGGCTGGCGAGAAAGTGCAACTGGGTGGCGAAGGTAGACACGATGATCGCCAGCGCGGCAAAGCGAATGGTGCCCAGATTACGAATCGCCACCTCGGCCCCGGCGCTGTAAAACGCGTAGGACAGGGCCGAGCCGAAGACGAAGGCCGCGCCGATCAACACGGTCTCGGTATCGCCAGCCACCTCCAGGTCATGAGCGAAGGCTAAACCAATACCGGCATAGGACAGCAACAGTGCCCCCACCTGGCGCCGCTCCAGGCGCTTGCCCATGGCCAGCACACCGATCAGCACTGTCAGGGTCGGGTAGGTAAACAGAATCAACCGCTCCAGCGCGGCCGAGATGTACAGCAAGCCAATGAAATCGAGGATGCTCGCACCGTAATAACCGAGCAGGCCCAGGGCGATCAGCAAGCCCCAGTCCTTGCGCTTGAGCGGTGGCGCGGAACGGCACAGCCAGAGTGCGGCGAACAGGGCAAAGGGCAGGGCGAAGGTCATGCGCAGGGTCAGCAAGGTGACCGGGTCGACCGCCGCAGCGGCGTAGGCCAACTTGACGAAAATCGCCTTGAAGGAGAAACCGAAAGCAGCGAGCACAGCCAACACGATACCCACGCGCTCGGCAGACCAGGTTTTCCAGTGCATAGGGTTTTCATCCAAAGAGTTTCGTTGGGGCGAATGATCCGGGGTGTAGACTCCCCTTTAAAGTGGCCTTTTCACAACTTATCGTTCGGGATAGACCAATGCTATGCACTATGACCTGACGGACTTGCGCCTTTTCGTCGCCATTGCCGAGGCGAGAAACCTGACCCGTGGCGCCGAGCGTGTACACCTGGCGGCCTCTTCGGCCAGCCACCGTATGCGTCTGCTGGAAGAGTCGATCGGCACGCCGTTGCTGGTACGCGAACCCCGTGGCGTCAGCCTGACCCGCGCCGGCGATGCCTTGCTGCGTCACGCCCGCCAGGTGTTCGCCCAGCTTGAGCAGATGCACGCCGACCTTGCGCCCTACGCCCACGGCGTGCGCGGCCATGTCAGCCTGTGGGCCAACACCCACGCGACCCATACCTTTCTGCCGGACAGCCTCGCAGCCTTCTTGCAGCGCCACCCGCAGGTGAGCATCTCGCTGGAGGAGCACACCAGCCCGGAAGTGGTGATGGCCGTGGCGCGGGGCGAGGTGGAGGTCGGCGTGATTGCCGACACGATAGAAGGGGCCGAAGTCGAGCTGCTGCCCTATCGCGCCGACCGCCTGGTGCTGATCGCACCGCCGGATCATCCGCTCGCGAGCCGCACCAGCACAGCCTTTTCCGCCGTACTGGCTTACCCCTTTGTGATGCTGCATGCCGGCTCCGCGATTCACACCTTCACCATGAATGCAGCGGCCGCGCTGGGCCGGCATCTTGAGGTGCGCATTCAGGTGCGCAGCTTCGAGGCGGTGTGCCGCATGGTCAGCGCTGGCGTGGGCATCGGCCTAGTACCGCGCAGTGCCATCACCACAGGCGCTTCCCGCGTGCCGTTGACGGTGATCGAGCTGGATGAACCCTGGGCGCAGCGCGACCTCAAGGTGTGCGTGCGCAAGCGCGAGCTGCTTTCGGGCTTCGCCACCGATCTGGTGGCCTGTTTGATCGGCCACTGAAAATACTCAGCACAAACGGCTATTTGGGAAACAGTAAAACGAAGTTGACCCGGGCGCCCCACCCTTCGGGGCCGGCCTCGGTACTTTCCGCCCAATAACGCAAACCGGCACCAAACTGAATCAGTTGACTGCCGACCTTGCTGACTTTGTTAAGTTGCAGATTAAACGGCAGTGCAGCCTCATCCCCCTCCCAATCGTAAGAACTCTCGGCATTGAGCCCCAAGGTGACACCTTCGAGAAATCCATAGACCACAAAGGGCTGGAAAAAGGTCGAGCTGATATCGGCATGGCCGCCGTCGGTGGTCACATGCTCGATGTGATTGATCAGCGCGCCATAAGTCCAAGGCCCGGTTTGCCTCAACGCCACAGCGGTAGGTCCCACGCCCCACTGATCACTGCCGAGCAAATCGTCAGAGGCCGTCGGCATCAGAAATGCCGGGCCGACACCCCATATCCAGCCCGACTCGCTAGGCGCCTTCGGTGAGAAGAACAGGCTCTGCAAAGTGTCCCCAGTCCCACTCTGATGACCACTACCAGGGGCTATGTCGGTTTGATCAACCAGCGGCAAGATGGTGCGGGAGATAAGGTTCCAGTCCTCGTTGAGACTGAGGGGAATTACGGGCTGCACATTGAGGGTATGACGAGAGCCCTTGTCATACCGGCCAATATTCTCGTCGTAGTTGTACTGCAATGGCACGCTGACCAATGAGGCAATCGGGTTGGCCAATTGCTTTGCAAGCTCTTCGGCGGATGGATCGGCCAACACCGGCTGAGTGATGGCAACCCAAATAGGTAGTAGCAGACCGACGCTCAAGCTTCTTTGCATAAGGTGCCTCATAGCGTGAATTAGGACCCGCAGCACGCCAGCCATCACGTGATGCTCCCGGCCACCGGCAGGCAGACCACTTGAGGTTTAGCTGAATGTCGTGAGTTTGGCCAAGGTCGTTCGCCGAATTGCGGCTGAAGGTAAAACGCCCGGTTTGCCGGGCCGGGCGTTTACGGCTGAGCCGCCACACGTGAAGTGCCATTATTACGCGGCGCTCTTACACCCGCTGTCAGTCCCAACCCTCCAGCACCACCTTGCCGCGTGCCTTGCCCGATTCGAGCAGAGCATGGGCGCGCTTCAGGTTGGCCGCATTGATGCTACCGAAGTGCTCGGCCAGCGTGGTGCGAATCAGTCCGGCGTCGACCAGGGCTGTCACCTCGTTGAGCAGTCGGTACTGGCCGATCATGTCTTCGGTGCCGAACAGCGAGCGGGTGAACATAAACTCCCAATGCACGGAAACCGCCTTGCGCTTGAACTGGGTGACATCCAGCGCTTTCGGGTCATCGATCAAGCCGAACTTGCCCTGGGGCGCGATGGCTTCGACGATCTGCTCAAGGTGGGTGTCGGTGTGGGTCAGGCTGACGATGTAGTCGACAGTGTCGAAACCAATCGCCTTGAGCTCGGCGGCGAGCGGCTTGCTGTGATCGATCACATGATGGGCGCCCAGCTCCTTGACCCAGGCCTGGGTTTCCGCTCGCGAGGCGCTGCCGATAATTGTCAGGCTGGTCAGGCGGCTGGCCAACTGGGTTAGGATCGAGCCCACGCCACCGGACGCGCCGATAATCAGCAGGCTCTTGTTGCTCGGCTGCTTGCCCGGCGCAATTCCGAGGCGGTCGAAGAGCATTTCCCAGGCAGTGATGGCCGTCAGCGGCAAGGCGGCGGCCTGGGCAAAGCTCAGCGACTGCGGCGCATGGCCAACGATGCGTTCATCCACCAGATGCAGCTCGCTGTTGGTGCCCGGCCGCGCAATCGAGCCGGCGTACCAGACGCGGTCGCCGGGCTTGAACAGGGTGACATCCGGGCCAACGGCCTTGACGATGCCGCTGGCATCCCAACCCAGCACCTTATGGGTCTGACCTTCGGCCGGCGCCCCGCTGGCGCGGACCTTGGTATCCACCGGGTTGACCGATACAGCTTTAACCTCGACCAGCAGGTCGCGGCCGCTGGCTTGCGGCTCGGGCAGGGTGATATCGATCAGTGCGTCTGCCTGACTGATCGCCTGGGGGGTGGTGTATCCAACAGCTTTCATGATGAGTTCCTTGCGTGCGCAGTAATTGGGTTTAGCCGCTGTAGGGCGTGTAATCGGTGTAGCCCCCGGTGAGGAAGTGCTCATGCCGGGATTCCTTGAGTAGGGGCCGGTCGGCAATGGAGCTCAAAAGTCCCGGTGGCTGGATGAGGCGTGCTGGGCGCTGCAGGTGTGGCTCATCGGCAGAGCGTCGTCATCGGGTACATCAAGCTCGACCACAAAGCCGCCGGGCAGCAGCACGAAAATCTGCGCCGTGTTTTCCTGCGGAACCCGGGCAAGCCGAAACGCCAGTCCATGAGCGCGAAGCTGCTCAATCACTAGCGCGGCCGGTTGCTCGCTGCGAAAGGCGATATGGCCGAAACTGACAGCGCTCGGCTCGGCGGCCAGGCCAGCATCATCCACCGCATGCACGACAGCCTGGTCGCCGGCATACAGCCACAGGCCGGGGAACGGGAACGGCGGCCGATAGCCGGCCTGCAACCCCATCACATTCTCGAACAGACTACTCAGCGCGCGGCTGTCAGCCATCGATACATTCACATGGTCAAAGCGCCAGGCGGATGTACTGGGGGGCGATGCGACATTCGATGCGATGGTGGTGTGCATGGCAGCTCTCCAGAAACGATGGCGCCATGCTCGCTTGTTTGATTGAGTTGAAAAATAGCTGCCCACTTGAAGCCATATTCAAGATAAATTTGAATATGACTTGCCCAGCTCAGAGCGCCCGCCTACCGATGAAAGCTCTCCAGGATCTCGATATCTTCGTCCGCACCGTGGACACCGGCAGCCTGTCGGCCACCGCCCGCGCCCTCGACCTGACGCCGGCAGCGGCCAGTGCGGCGCTCAAGCGGCTGGAGGCGGAGCTGGGCGTGCAACTGTTGGTGCGCTCTACCCGCAGCCTGCGTCTGACCGAACAGGGCGAGCGCTTTCTCGAACAATGCCGACCGGCTTTGCAGACCTTGCAGCAGGCCAGCCAGCAACTGGCAGTGGGCGATCAGGCGCTGCGCGGCGTACTCAAGCTAGCAGCACCGTCGGATTTTGGCCGCAACCTGCTGCTGCCCTGGCTCGATGACTTCCAGCACCAGCACCCTCAAGTCGACATCCGTTTGCAGCTATCGGACCGCATGGCCAATGTCTACAGCGAGCCGGTCGACGCCGCGCTGCGCTACGGCCAACCGCCAGACTCCAGCCTAGTGGCATTACCGCTGGCTCCCACGCACCGCCGCGTGCTGTGCGCGTCACCTACCTATCTAGCCAAACACGGCGCACCGATCACACCGCATGAGCTGGCCGAGCGCGACTGCCTGTGCTTCATGTTGGGCGAAGAGGTGCATGACCGCTGGCGCTTCTCATACGGGGACGCAGCGCAGATCAGCGTGCGAGTGCGCAGCGCAAACGTCTCCAACGACGGCGACGTGGTTCGGCGCTGGGCGTTACTGGGCAAGGGCATTGCCTACAAGGCCTACTTCGATGTCGCCGACGACCTACGCCACGGCCGGCTACAAGCGCTATGCAGCGACTGGACGAGCGAGGCAACCCCGCTCTTTATGGTGCTGCCCAGCCGCCGCCAGCTCACCCCCTTGATGCGCTGCCTGCGTGATTTTATTGCCGTGCGCATCGCGGCGTTGGAGCGAGAGGGCTGCACTGCTAAATAGGCCAACCAGCGCAACTGGTCTATACCACCAAACCTTAGTTGGGTTGAGCCATTGCAACGCTTAGGTTTTAAGTTGGCGTGCGGAATTGCAACAGTTTTGCCACAAATACCCGCTAGAACTGCTCAAATCCAACAACAAAAGAGCGCCCTGCCTATGAAAACCCTCACCACCCTGGCCCTTGGTCTAGGCCTGGCCTTCAGCGCCGGTCAAGCCAGCGCTTGGTCGCAGCCTACGCATAAAAATATCGTCAAAGATGCCCTGGCTTTTCTCAACTCGGCTTACGCCACCCCCGAGATGAAACGCGCCTACCAGTTCTACGTCGGCGCCGCCGGCAGCGAGGCGCGCGCCGGCGAAATTCTCGGCCAGGCGGCCTATGACGTCGACGACTTCCAGGACACCCGCCTGGGTGGCTGGTGGGTCGGCTACGAGCACGCACCGGTGTATGGCGCCGCCGCTTCGTTGGTCAATTACACCTCCTACTGGCACTTCATCAACATGGCCCGCCAGGGCGACGCCCACGGCAATGACCACGGTGGTTACGACTACCGCTATCGCAAAGTCGACGGCAGCTGGAGCGGCGATGTCGACTGGTACGCCATGGTCTACCTGTACAACCGCGAGCTGAAGAAGAGCGACTTCGATACCACCGAGGCACATTACCGTCAGGGCACCAGCTCCAACTGGCAGACCCACTACGGCGACTTCCAGACGGCGGCCTTCCAGCCCATCGATAACCTGGCCAAGTACTGGTTCGACCAGTTCAAGACCGCGCCATCCCTGCAAACCATCGGTTACTCGCTACACACCACCGGCGATGTCGCGCAGCCGCACCACGCCTGGGTCACCTCGGGCAATGGCCACTCCGGCTGGGAAGGCTGGGTGGACGATCACTACGCCAGCGAAGGCCTCAATGACCTCGCCGCCGTGGCCAACCGTGTCGGCAGTTATGACCCGCAGAAGCCGATCCGCGACCTGCTGACCCAGACCGCGCAAGTCGCCTACCAGCGCCCCGAGCCGCTGTACGACACCAGCTACGCCACCCGCCTGCGCGTGGCCAAGGAGCTGATTCCCGAATCCATCGCCCTCACCGTCAGCGTGCTGACCAAGGGTGCCAATACCTTCTATGGCCAGGGTGGCCTGTAAGGTGCGCGCGATAGTCCAGCGCAGTTTGCTGGTACTGGGGCTGACCGGCATCTGCCTGTCAGCCCTGGGCAGCCAGGACTTGCGCATCGATGGTGAACGCCTGCCCGGCAAGAGCATCGGCCTGCTGGAGCAGGCCATGAGCCGGGTCAAATTCAATATCGACCCACACCAGCTGCGCACCGGCCTGGTCGAGAATTACTTGCTGGCGCGCGAGGTCGAGGGAGAACTGGACAGCACATACCGCCGTGATCTCGACGCATCAGTCGAGCGCGAATCCGCCAACCTGATCGAACAGGTCTACGGCAAGCAGTTCGACCACGATGTACGGCCGTTTTTGCGTCAACCGCAGCCACTCAGCAGTGCGCGCTTACGCCAAGTCTTGAGTGCGCCGCAGCAAGGCGTGGTGCTCGACAGTTTGCAGCTGAGCGCCGAGCAACAAACCGATGCCGCTCAGGTGCAGCTCATCAGCTGGCAATTCCCCGGTCAAGCCGAACAACGCCTCAATCTGTTGGCGCTGTATCAGGGTGATAACGTGCAAGGTCAGGTCGAGCTACAGCAGGGCAACTTGGTCTACCTGGCCGAACAGGTGCGCCAGCAAGCGCTACGCGACTACCTCTGGTACCAACTGGGTCAGAAAGGCTTTAACGCCGACGAACTGGCCGGTGTACGCCAGCTGGTGCGTGACAAGCTGATCCGCCACAAGTATCTGCACCAGCAAGGTTTGCATAACGACTTCCACCATGAAACCGAGAGCCTGCGCCAACGCGCGCGCCAGGTCAGCGACGCGGATGCCGACGCCTACTACCAACGCAACTTGCAGCAATACCTGAACGTCGCCCAGGTGCAGGCCGCGCATATCCGTCTGGCCGATCAGGCCAGCGCTGATCGCGTCTATGCCGAGCTGGAAAAGGGTCTTGGCTTCGATGAAGCCGTACAGCGTTACTCAAGCGCTGAGGATAAAAACCGTACACCGGCCGGCGACCTGGGGCTGATTCGCCCACAAGATGCACAGCTGGATTTCCTGCGCAAAACCGCTCTGCTACAAAAGGCCGGCAGCATTTCCCAACCGATGCTGATCGACGGTGCGTTCGAGATCGTTCAAGTGCGCCAGCGTGAAGACAAGCAATTGCCGCTCAGCGACCCCAGCGTGCGTTACGAGGTCAACCAGGCCGTAGCCAAGGAGCAACTGGCCCGCGAGTTCCAGGCCCGCCTGCAAAGTTTGCTGAGCAATGCCGAGGTACAAGGGCTATGAAAGGCTGGCTGGGTATTGGTCTGCTCGGCGTGGTGACGGCGGTGGCTGTCGTGATTGCGCGCATGCCTCAGGCCGACACTGCGTCAGTGCTTGCGCAACAGGTTAGAGCGCCGGTTAAGCCGCCAATCCAATTGCCAGACATATCTGCGGCCCTCCCGGTAAAGCAGCCCGTAGCCACACCAGCGCCAGCAGCAGAACCGCTAGAGGCCACGACCCGCGAGCCGCACTTAAATGCTCAAGAAGCGCAAATGCTGATCCAACTCATGGCCGACCAAGGCGACCCGCGCAGCCCCGCCCTGGGCCAACTCAAACCCCGCGAACGGGCCTCCGCCGCCCAACTGGCCGACCCGGCCCAATACAACGCCTTCGAAGACCAACAAACCCGCGACCAACTCATGGCTTTTGCCGGCGGCGTGCAGCAGATCCCCGCCATCCGCGAACGCATCGAACAAGCCGCGCAATCCGGCGAACGCAACGCCAACGAAATCGACGAAGCCCGCGCCGCGCTGGAACAACTGGAAATGTTGCAGAGCAAACTACAGAGGGAGAGGCCGGAGTTGTTGAAGGAGGGGGTAGAGCCTTAGGGTATGTGGCCAGAAGGCACGATTATGTCTTGGCAAAAAGCTGTGGCTGTGAAGCTCGCGACGCTGTACGAAATGTCATAAAGCCGAAGCATTTACGCGCAAAAAAAACCGAGAATTAACGCCAGATGATATTCATCAGGTCGCTGGCAGGTTGGCCTGTTGGAATGGGCAATGGGCAATGGGGCCAGATGTTCCTGTTTCCAGAGCAGGCCTTGCTTGGTATCTCCGGCTTGTTCGGTCATGCAGAAGCCAGTACCGCCTCACGTTCTGCGATAGCTTTTTCCAGCTCAGGCGAGCGCTTGGTCCATTGCTCGGGCGGTAGCGGTTTGGACCATTCAATCACTTCAGGCGCTGTTAGCTCGGGGATGTGAGCGAGTTTTTTACGCGTGATCCAATGGCCACCCATCGGGTTGAATATGGGGAACATGATGCCGATTTCCCAAACCACAGTGAGGAAAAGCCCTCTTTCCTGGCAGGACTTGTCGAACTCGCGCCAAAAAATCTGTTTTAGGCTCAAACCACAAATATTCTCCAGCGGTTCGGGTATTGCCTCCGGGCCTACCTCCATAAAGCTTCGAATACATTCCCACTGCGCCATAGAGGAAATACCGCCACCGGTATTGACCATCAGCACCCAGCCTTGCTTGTCGGGGGCATAATCTTCGTGCTCTTGCCCCTTGAGCGGGAACCACAGCAGCAGGCTGCCGTGCTGACTGGCGCCGCCGGTATTGAGACTGAGCGCACTGGGGGCAATGGCATGCACCCGCTCCCAGGGAACAAACCAGTAGCTACCATCAGGTTCGGTGATACAGACCTCGCGGCGCTGGCGATTAAAGCGAATCGGCGGGATCAGCGGCTTGCGGTACTGCTTGATAAACAAGTACCAAAGGGTGCCCATAAGCCCCCCCATAACCCCTAAAACCACTAGGCTGGCCACAATATCCCCGCCTAAAGCGGCCCAAACAGCAACAGCAACAAATAAGAATGTCCCCATATGCAACGTCAGCCAACCCGCTCCCATGGAAAAGCTGCCGATATCCAAAAACACTGGATTTTTACGCCAGATGATACTCATCAGGTCGCTGGCAGGCTGGCCTGTTGGAATGGGCAATGGGGCCAGATGCTCCTGTTTCCGGAGCAGGCCTAGCGTGGTATCTCCGGCTTGTTCGGTCATTCGCTTTCCTTGGGTTGGAGCTGCTCGGGGCTCACTGGCACGGTGCTAAAG
>Ga0181596_10000167_pt1 | contig 66198 bp, 75 predicted proteins | sample 041ome_6_FD_148655 | JGI IMG/M metagenome (GOLD analysis project Ga0181596, IMG submission 148655) | Coastal salt marsh microbial communities from the Groves Creek Marsh, Skidaway Island, Georgia - 041402US metaG (spades assembly) | ecosystem: Environmental > Aquatic > Marine > Intertidal zone... | reverse complement strand
AACTCAGATCGTTGATGACTAGTTCGGAAGTCTGCATGAAAGCCTGTGTATTCGCACCCAAATCCGTCATCAACTCCTTGAGTTGGTCCAGGAAGACGTTGATGCGCCTTTGATTTTCTTCCGAAGTCCTCGACCACACCTCGACCGTTGCACCCAGTTGAGAGACCTCTTCTTCGATGCGGTCTGTGAATGGAGCAATAAACGGAGCCCCTGTTCCAACCACGATATTGAACACACTACGGAGAGACTCTACTGGCTTCCTCCTACCTAGGGCCTTCTTCAGGATATCCATTCCTTCCTGCATCCTTTCTGGGCCATATCTGGGGGAGATATTTTGACGTGTCTTATCTGGATGAACACTGAATATCGCCAATTTGCCCATACTCGTGATGTACTTCTTCAATTGCTGCCATTTGTCATTAACGACTTGGGAATCGCCCCAGTTGATGGTCCTGCCATCGCCGTATACTTCTTCCCATGCACTGCCTGCGTCGTTTATTAGGGTCCCGTACTTAGCACATCGACCGATAAGCACGCAACCGTTTGCGTGGGTGAACAAGATTGACCATGATTCAATGTTCGGATCCAACCCATCCACAACCCATTTACGACCATTTTTTCTCGCCTTCTTCGTCATCGACGTGTTCCTCGACGTGTTCCTCCGGACCAATGCCAACGGGACCGACCGGGATGTGGTATCGTTAAAAGAACGCTTTCTGGACATAGTATGCGCCACATAATATCATGCCGTCGAATTCTCTCTCACCCCACACGTGCCGTGACGACACGTCGTGTATACGGATCAACGGTCAACGTGATCCGGTCCCGACGAACCTCGAGATTCAACGGTTCGGTCTGGTCGACCGCTCGAACGACAACCCCTGGGTACGTCGTGATGATGATATGCGAGGCGTCTTCGACTCGGCGTCCGTCGAGGCCCGGCAGCACGGCACCCGGAACGAATTCAAAACGAGACGTGTTATAATTCATCTCGAGGAGCGGGACGACTCGCGGGTACATGACCGCGATACCACCGATCCGGACGTTGCTGATATCGGGTTCCGCGTCCACCACGGGCGACGGAAGATGTTCCCGAACGGGAGTCGTCGGTATAGGATTCGGTGCGTTGGTGACCTGAACACGTTCGCGTCGTCTTCCCGAGAAGGCAACGAGCACGACTGCTATGGATAACAAAACGGCACCCACACTGAGGAAGCCGACGTACAAACGTGTGTTGAGTTTATTCATCCGTTATAATACATGTATAGTATATTATTACGCGGGGTTCAATGTCTATCCCTCGAATGAAGACGGGGTTCGACCCACTGGTGGGCGGCGAGTCGATTCAACTCACGCCTTTCCACGTCAAACTGTTCTCGCTCGTCGTACTCTTGCTCGAGTACTCGATCGGTTCGGCCTTATCGTTCGCGGAACACCACGGTCGACACGTCGTGGAACAGGACGACATCAAACGCGCGATCAAGGCCGAGGCCATGCGGTTCTTCGACAGACCAGATCTCGAGACGAAACTGGACGAAGTGTACACGTCGTTGATGGAGGACATGAAGCACGATAAGGCGTTCCAAGACGATGACGGGTTAGGCAGCGATCTAGAAGAACAGGAACAGGCAGAAGAAACTGAAGAATCGTCATGGGTGGTCGACGAACCAGCAGCAGGCGAGATAGACCGGTCCATTGACGAGGCCGTCAAGTGTACATGTGACGAGTGCAGAGCCATGCACGACGTGGAAGACGCATGGACCAATTGGAATGTACAGGACGACGACGTGAAGACCTTCCTCAAGGCGCAAATAGATTCAATCAATGACGATTTCGCTCTTCGCGCCGCAACGTCGTGAAGTCACCGCATGTTCGGCCTGGAGTTTCGCCTGGCGTTCCGGCCGTTGACAGCCCTGATCGTATTGATATACTGCTCGAGGGCACTTTCCAAATCATTCTTCTTCCGATGGAAATACACGAGTTCATCTATCGTGGCTATCCCGCGTGTTCCACTCACGTTTGTGTTTCTTTGGGACGTAACCGTGTAAGGCAACGCCTCGATGAACTGTTTACCGATCCCGGTCTCTTTAAATAATGCTTTCATGTTACCCGTAGCGAACCGTTTGTTGTGTTGGTCGATCCAGTTCTTCAGGGGCTTCGTCGCAATGTATTGGTGAATCTGGACACGACGGTGGACACTTTCGTACACTTGGTTCGAATTTGCAAACGTGTGTCCGAACGCACGGGCTCCACGACCGACTGCCTGCTGATGTTTCAGTCTGGTGGGGAACGGACTCAGCAAATGCACATGCTGAAGACTGTGAATGTTGACGCCGAAGTACGCCTTGTTCGTCGTGATGATGATCTTGCAGTTTTGCCCGCGTCTGTTCCGTCGTCTCGTGTCGTCGGTGTACGAATCACCACGGTCCAATCCGGACATATACTTCTGGAGTTCAGTGGCCGGTGTCTGCTGCGTCGATGTCACGAAATGTTTGAACGTGTCCGTGGTCCGGTCATAGTACCGGGCTTTGGACGAGTTGCGTTCCGGATTCCGACGCCAAGAGTCCAGGTTCTTCATCGAGTCTGTTCCCCTGTACGTCACGCTCACGTCCTTGTACCCCTCTGATTCGAGAAGTTTCGCAAGCAACATCACGCTCGTCGAGTCGTTCACGTAGACGTAGTGCTTCCCGGTCATGGACATGAGGTTTCTGACCAACTGGGTCATTTTCGGACCGGCCAGGTACTGCTTTCCACCCATCTCCACCAGTTTGTACTGACTGACGTTCGTCGCAGAACGGAAGATGTTCGCGATCGCAAGGGTCTGTTTGCTCTGGTTCACAGGGATGTAGTTCATCACCTTGAGCAGATTGTTCAACACCCGCTCCTTCCCGCGCCAGATCTTGGCGTACTCTGCCAACGTCGTCTTCGTCGTTTGGACGCTCTTGCTCTTCGCGAAGTGCGACAACTTGACTTTGCCGATCTGCTGAAGGGCGTACATGTAATGCACCGGGTGCAAGGCGATCTTGGTCGGGTTATTCTTCGTCACCGGGGCAAAGATCTGGTGGTCGCCACGCATGTTGGCGATCGACATCGGGACGTTCAGGTGACTGTTCATGTTGCTCGTCGGGTACTTGATCAGGTGCATCAAATTCTTGATCTCTTTCATCGACGTTCCCAACGTCGCCGTCAGTGCGTGGACGTGGAGTAACGGGTTCCTGGCGTGTTTGGCGATGAACTTCTTGAGTTTGACCAAGGACGTGGTCTCCCCCTTCTTTTGGGCGGCGATCAAATCCTTATCGAGTTTTTTGACGACTTCGTGTGCTTCGTCGAGAATGAGGACCATCCCACGCTCCTTCCACGTTCGTCGGATCTCCAACGCCGCTTCCGATGATGAGTTCTTTGTCGGGTCTTCGAACAAGCCGAGTTGAGCCGCCAACGACACGTAACTGAACACCTGAATTCCCTTCTTCAACCGGCGAGTATACTCAGTCTCACCAGGCAACACCAAATGCTGTTGTCTCCGCGCGAGACTCGTCATCACGGACGGAGCATACGACGCGAGTTCCTTGGCCAGGTTTTCTTTGAGTTGGCGGGCGTTTCCAGCAGTCGTCACCACGAAGACGTACGGTTCGGGAGTACGTTCCATATACTTCAACGCGATGAGTCCTGCCACCAGCGTCTTTCCAGAACCCGTACTGTGGTATACCACCGACCCACGGGGACGACTGACGTTTCCCATTCCATTGGCCACACGCCTTGCCATGTTAATGGCGTGTTTCTGGTGGGGCAAAATACCGTTGGAACGATCATTTACTCCCCTGAGGATACTGGTGATTTGATTCATGTTGACGGTATTCATGTAATTCTGAGACTGTGCGTTGTTCCCCGAGTTGCGAGACGACCGAGAAGGACCAGTCACGTTGGCAGCATTGGGAGCGACGGCGTTCACAGCGGCAGCCGCGACAGCGACGCGCGAGTTCCCTCCGGAATTGCGTCGATTTCCTTGCGACCGAGCCGGACCTTGTGAACCACCACGCTGTGGTGAACCACCAACAGAGCCACCTTTCGATGAATTGGCCTGCCTCACCGATTTGTTCGAACTGGGCGCACTCCCGGATACACGTACTCGGTTGGTCGTCCCTCCGACAACGTCAGGCGGTCCTTGTACCGTGCTCCGGCTCGCATTTACCCTGCGCTTCTTACTGATTTCCCGGACTTTCTTCGAACGGTCGACCGCATTACGCATCCTTTTTAGACTACGTTGGTAATTTGTGTTTTCCGGCTCCATCGCAGACGAATGTATATAGCGCGCGCTATATCCATACGCAAGTTTTTTAATTCAAATGGACGAAAACTTGGAAGTTGCCGTCACAGACGCGACGGATGAGGCGGAGTTACTTCCCGCTTGGGGTTCGCGCCGGCGGGTGGGGTTCTTCTTCGCTCGCACGACGACCAGACGTCCGCGTTGTCCGCGTTGTCCGCGTTGACCGCGTTGACCGCGTTGACCGCGTTGACCGCGTTGACCGCGTTGTCCACGCAATCCGGATACGCCTGCACTCGACGACCCCGAACGTGTTGACGAACGCGTCTGTGTCGTCCTCCCCGAGGCGGCCATGGAACCACCGCGTCCCCGTCCCCCACGAGTACCCCGGCGGCGCCCTGAAGACGCTGTGCTTCGACCGAAGTACCTATCAAGTTCTCGGCGCGTGTCCACGCTCACCGTTCGACTCACGTACTGATCAGAACTACAGAGTCTCACCATTACAAGAGGCATAGATAAGAGAACCGTGGATCAACATGACCCGCTCATATCGCAGGCAAAGTCGCGCAAATTTGATAACGTCCGTTCGTCGTTGAACACGACCACACGACTGCCGTTAGATGATACGTAGTATATCGTCGGGTAGGATTTGGGAGCGTTTTGGCCGAAATGGCGTTTCAAATGCGTCTGCCACTTGTCGCCGTCGACGTGGTAGACGGGGAGCGCCGTCCCGAGTTCACGACTGAGTTCCTCCATGAGCGGCTTGGCACGTTGGCAGTGTCCGCACCACGTGACGCCAACGAAGTAAATCCCGTCGTTCTGAAAGGTTCCGGAGAATTGGTACATGTATGGTGTATGGTGTATGGTGACAGAATAAAAACAGGGTCACAGCCGAGTTAGGGATCATGGTCCTCATGAGATCCTGCATGGTACTGTCGCCCAGATCCAATGGCCTTTCACGAAGTATCGTTCGAGAAAATAGAAGTGATCTATCTCTCGAACAATCTTCCCTTATATACGTTTTTTGAAAGAATCCCGAATTACACTGTCTCAGTCCTCAAACACTTCCATGTCATCCCCCGAAGCTTGGGTGGTGGTTGAGAAGTAGGCCACGAGCGCGAGGACGAGGCACAGGAGAACGATCGACGAGCTTCCAGACAGGACAACTTCCATGGTGTCGGTATAATATTATGTCAGCATAAAAATATAGACGCAACAATGCACCAGGCCGCATTGATCCTTGCGATCATCCTCATTTGCGCGGCATGTCTCTGGAGATCAAAGAGATCAATCTCGACCTACAGGGCCTATTCCTCCAAACTGTGTCAGACAACCGGCATCCTCTACACGCCGCGAAACGATAGGGATAAATGGGTATTGGAGACGTCCAAGCGATTGGTGCGGGAAATGATGGACCACCTGAAGACGCAAACGAAGAGCAAAAACGCCCGGGAGATCCTGGGGTGGATGAATGCGGACAATGTCTTCCTCTACACCGACCCAAGATCGAGCGGGCGCATGCAACGTCGCACGCGCGCGAGAAAAGGCTGTCTCTTCATCAACCCGGATAAGGTGGACAATCACAACGAGGCCCGTCTACAGTCCAAGATCTGCCACGAGATGGCCCATCTCACCGGCAGGGGTCACGACCGCAAGTGGCGGGACACGACAAAGTACCTCCTGAACCTGACGAGCCGAGACCTTGGTTGGAAGAACGCCCTGGAATGTGGAAGCTGCATCAAATACAACATCTGCAACAAGAAAATGTGCCCAAGGTGCGCGTGGCTCCAGGGGGATCATACAAAGTGTAGGCCGCTCGAGAAGCGGGGAAATCTCTTGAATTGAAGAAAATTACACGCAAATGGATATGGCTATCATAGTACATACAACGGTCATGAGTTTGGGGGCCAGTGAGGCAGACACAGGAGTCGCTCTCCGCGGGATCGTCGGCGATGGCAACGTCCTCTCCCTCATAATCCTCGTCCTCGCTGGCAAGTTCCGTCTCCTCATCCTTTGATGGAATGCGTTTCCATCGACGCAACACGGCCAAGGTACGCGCGTACTTTTTACGTGTCCTCACGGTACCCATCGCCAAAGCCAGCAAAACGTACAAGGACATCGAACGGCTCCTCACGGACATCAAGCCGTACATTGAACAGGTTCGGAACATCAACGCCACCACCGCGTCCACGCTGGACCGTGAGTGGAAAGATGTATGGGACCAAAAGACGATGTACCAACGGCTCGTCAGTAGATGGAGTGCACTCCCGAAACAGAAACGGGACCGGCTCGTCGACATCCACAAGGCGGCGGCGTCCAAGTTGGTGCGCAACGTCAACAGGGCCGATAGGAACGCGCGGCGCAGAAAGGTGACCACTTCCGCGACGAACGAAAGGAATTACTACGGACACGATGTGCTGTACCCACGCACGAAGCAGCGTGACGCGTCGACTCGAGGCGGACTGGAACGGTTCATGTTCCCGAGGACGTGGACAGGCCAGTAGTGTGTTACATGAGTTTGAGACGGAGCATCTTTGACGTGACATCAATGATTTTCTTCTGCACTTCCGGGTCGGCCGGCCGGTACACCAACCCGGCCGCACGAAGTTCATCTTTCGTCATCCCCGGGATGAGACACTCCGCGTACATGTTGGACATGTCAAACTCTACCTCGTGCGCACGACGGACGGTATCCACCACATACTTCTGGACCGTATCAACGACAAGTCCGTCGTCCGTCTCCAGCCAGAAGTGCACGTTCTTCCCGATGATACTGCTGTGAAGGTAGTCGTCCGCGTCATGAAAATCATCTCCCCCCCATAACCAGGCGACGCTCGTATCACGTTTGACGACGCCAAACGAGCCACACACGACCGTCAGTTTGGTCCCGAAGACTTCCTCGAGCGGTTTCTTGTTCGCGTACGCGTTTGCCGAACAGTTGCTGTCCATCACTTGAAGTTCGAGCACGGACGGGAATTTCTCCGTTCCCGCATCGCGTATGAGCGTCGGAACCACCTCGTCGGCCACGTACATACGCAAATCACTCCGTTCCGCCAAGGTATCGTAGAAACGGAAGAACAGTGGCCGTTCGACGGAGAACATGTCGCACTTTCCGAAGTTTGAACGTTTTTGAACTTTTCGAACTCGAGGAGGTATTTCTCATTCAGTATTCATTCAATTGGTTCCGGAATCTCCGTTTCCCGTCGTCCAACGAACCACATCGACCACGTGACGTCGTTCGTCCGTATTCACGAGTTGGGCGCGCAAAATGCCAAATATGACGGAAACGTATGTCGAAGAAATTTCCGGAGATCCCGACCTCAGAGACGTCGGGGTCTGTATCGTGCGTTGCAGCAAATGGATACCCACAAAGCGCGGGACCGTCACGCGTGTCGTTCCTGCTTCGCCGGGTACGCCTCCATATTTGGTCATCCCCGGCGGATCGACCTTGCAGCACAAACCATATTCGTTCCCACAGCAATCGACGCTCTGGGACCAAGTGCTCGTGTGTCTGGCCGCGGTACATTTGGAAACGCGTGACGAGTCACTTTGCGAGGCCATCAAGGTACTGTATAAGGTCTGTGCATTGAAACAGAGGAAGGTGACTGGACCGATGAACAGACTCTCGAAAAACATGCGGCGTGACCCAGCGCTGCGCGAGAAGATCAAGTCTTCGCTGCTCGGGGGACTCCCGGGTCTGGTATTGGGATCGGCCGCGGAGAAGAAGGACGTGGACGAGTGCGTGGAACGGATCACCCGTCTCACTCGTAGACTGTAAAAGACTGTAAAAGACTGTAAAAGACGAGAACATGCTCATTCAGCATCGCCGACCGGACCAGATTCACCGACCTGTGAAATGGCATAGGTACCAAACAGGATCGTAAGGACGGACGCCACCGAGACGCTAACGATCGACCCGACCATGGGACCGGAGACCCCAGCCGCCACGACCCCAGCGCCCAGTGCAATGGAAGAGATGATAAGGACGTTTCTCGTTTCCTCGTCAAGTTGCATGTGTACGTGTGTATTGGTCTACGCAAATGTTTTTATCGACTGGAAACCCGAACCATTTACAGAAGTTGGATGCCGCTGGATGACGGGATGAAGAACGTGAACCACGACGAATGGAAGAAGGTCCGGCTTTCACGCAGCGTGAGTTTGTCCGTTTTTTCAGGGTTCTTTTCCCATACTTCGCTAGGAATATAGTGAATACTCTTCGGCGGCAAGATGATACCGAAATCCTTGCCGAGGGGTTTCAAAGAAGGCCGGATCGTGTTACTCTCCAATGTCATCGTCGGGAGGAGAATGAACGTGGGCTTCTTGAGTGACAAGCACCGTTCGATGAACATTCGTTTGTTCTTGAACGGCGGATTCGTGATGATCACGTCGTACTCATCTGGTTCGTACGTGTAAAAATCGTGCCCCGTCTCCTTCAGATCGGTCTGGATGATATCAGTGAACCCCTGTTTTTGCAACCATCTCGTGATGTGACCCTTGCCACAACAACACTCCCACACTTTCTTATCCTTGTAGTCCATCAACCAATCCTTGACATACTCCAGAGCGTACTCAGGCGTGTAATAGTCTTTATCTTTACTCTCATGCACGAGTTCGTGGTACTTCTTGGGACCAGACATGACGACGTTGTCTTGTACCAGGTATTAGATCGCGGAAAAACCCGCATCACTTACCATTTAACGTGACTCGAACGCCACGAATCATGATGTTCTGGTCTTTACGCGGCGCGTACGACTTGTCGCCACCACCGAACCAACACGGCATCTGCAGTTGGTCGAACCTGTCCTTGGCGCTTCCCGTCCAACGTAACGACGTGGACAGTTTCTCACCGTTCAATGCCAACTCCAGTTCGCCGTTGGTCTTTCCCACGTCGTTCAGTTTGGCATGCATGCGGATCGTGTTCCACTTGCCGCGCTTGAGCCACAACTTCTGCTTGGTGAACCGGAAGACGTCCAGACCTGCCTTGGGCGCCCTGCGACCGATGGCCTCGATGAATTCCGACGGCTGTGACTTCAACAGCGGACACGTCAGGTTCTCCGGCTCATATTTTCCCATGTTTTCGGGCAAGTATAAGTACCCAATCAACTGACCGCCTCTGCGCCACATCAAACGATACGACGCGTCGTCACGTCCCCAGTCCTTGCCGCCCGTGCCCTGGCCGATGTTGACGCCCAGACCGATCTTTCCGCCTTTGACCCAGTCGAAATCCGACGGAATGAACAGGTCGTACTCGAGCGTCACGGACGACGACGACTCGAACCCGCGGGGCTTGAATTTCAGATTGATGCCGCCGGCGCTCGCCCAACGTCCTCCCTCGAACTCCACGCGGATACCATCGTCCGTCGTTGAAATACGACGGTGACCACCAACGTTCCAATTGGACATATCGTTGGCCAGATAGATGGTCATGCTCTTGTCGGAAGCGGGTGGCGAGGGCGAAGGAGGCGGCGTGGGCGAAGCAGGCGGACTCGGTTTGTGGATCTGCGTCGAAGACTGGGCGGTCGGCGCGTCGCGGTACCAACGACGCATCTTGTCGGCACCCTTGAATCCGCGGAGGATCTTCTTCGCTTTCGAGAACGGGATCTTGATCTTCTTCATATTGGTCTTGATCTTATCCAGGGGAGAGGCCATCGTTTTGGATATATAATGTGGACTCATAATAAAGATGACGTTTCTCGGCATCGTCCTGTGCTGTTTCGTACTGACCGTGTGCAGTACGTGCGTGGCCCAACAACTTTACAGCACGGAGAATGATAAGACAGTCGTACGCAGTATCAATACGTTCCCCTCGGCGTACACGGCGACAATGAGACAAGTGTTCGAGTTCACACTAGGCCGGCTCCTGACGTGATTTCGTCAGCGTAATGACCTCCTTCTCCGTGATCGAACGCTGAGAGTTCATGTCCTGTAACGCTTGCGTCGCTTTGGCTTCGTCACCCAGGGCTGTCGTCAACGTCGCCAGAATGAGTTCCGGCTTCAGGGTCTCGGTGCGCTTCGACTTCTTGCGGACGATTTTGCCGATACCCGGCAATTCAGCCTCGTCGATGTTCTTCGACTGCATAAACGCGAGTATGGACTCGCCAATTTGATCTTTCTGCGTCTTGAGGTCGCGTACCCGTTTATTCAGTCCGGTGATGTCCTTCGAGACCTCAGCGTACTGTTCGGCAATCTCTTTAAAATCGTCCGTCGACATCACGTCTCGGGCGAACCGCGTACAATGTATTTGTTATGTCAAAAGCCGCGTTATTTTATTGGCTTTTCTCAACTGCACACACCCATGCACTTTCGTCGTCCGACGCCCATGGTAATCGCCGTCGTCATCGCCCTCGCGCTGGCGGCGTATCTCCTCCTCTCCCAACCACGTACCCAGGAACCATATACCCGGTCCTCCGGCAAAACGTGGATCACTACGAATTTTAACGACACCGGCGCGGGGATGTCGGGAATCCCCTTCGATTTGTACCCCATCACCTGGAAGGGAAAGAAAATCTTCCCGGCCGCCGTCCACGAGCGGGACGCGGGGGCGTACATGTACAAGATCATGAAGGTTAAACTTCCCGGGAAGAAGAACGACGCGTACCTGCACATCAACGACGTGTGCAACAAATGCGACGCGGCGTGCAGAAGCAGCGTGCAAATTGGGTCGAAGAAGTACAAGAAAACTGACTACAGATTGCTGGATATCCACGAAAAAGCGTTCGGTTCAGGTGGATTCGACGGCAAACCCACCAATACGTACAATCCAAGCGTCAAAGTGGTCGGTGTTCTGAAACCCGACGACATTCCATCGTTACCAAAGGGGTGGTATGTGAACCGGTGCAAGTCCGAAAACCGCAGCGTCAACTGTAAGGCACAACCCGGCGAATTCGGGTCCTACTGTACGTGGATGGGCAATTGATTCAATGACAAAAAAGTCGATATCACAGGTACACGACTGAACCCCGTCTAAACAGGGTTGGTGGTCACGTGCCCACTAACGCGTCAGTTCGGTATGGGAGTGTTTTCGAGATACCTCGAAGCCGCAACGGCGTCGCTGTAATCGAGCAAATACAATTCGTTCCCGCGGAGTGGTTTGATATCAGTGACGTATACTCGACGGCGCGTGAAGGGCGAGTTCACGTACGCCCGCCTCTGAGCGGCAAACCAACTGTACAGGCCATCAGCATTGTATACGTGCTTGATTTTGCCCGAGTTTGTGACATCGGGCATCAGATAGACACGTTTTTCCACTGGAATGTTGCGGATGTTATTCAGTTCCATAAAGGACGAGTTCATGATCTTGGTATTCGAGTTCATCTCACCGAGACGAAACACGTCCATAATGAACCTCTTGTAACGCACATTCTCCCTCCGTGTGTACCGACGGTTTGTCGTCGCTGTTCGAGAGTGAAGCAAATCAAAGAATTTGCCCAGTCGGGGTACTTTTCGCTGCAGATGTTCCAACAGATCGTGGGCGCTATGGATCTGGACGCCATTGATCTTGATGTCTTGGTCGATCCTTTTCAGTGGGTCCGCATCACCCGTGCGCATAATCATCGTCATAAGATTCGTGGGGAACTCTCCTGGTCTGCTGCTATTCGGGACATTCGAACCGTAGTACGCATAGAGGATGACTAACCACAGCGCTTTGGTCATTTTGTCCAAACTGGACTTCCGCACCAGATCTCCAATACGCATCACCAATGCGAACCCCTTATTCCGAGTATTCCGAGTATTCCGAGCCATGATAGATATCATAGATCAAGGTTATTTTCGTCAAGCATGCGTCTCTCGAAGCAGTACGATGACGTCAGGGAGATACTGGGCTCTCGGAGCATTCGTCCAAAGTGACGTCCAAAGGTATAAGCAGCGTCATCAGATTTAAAATATGGTATCTACAGTACAGGACAAATGGGACCATTCTCGAGGGCGCCGACGAAGAACGTGACCAACGGGCATTATACACGCGCAAAAGACGCGTGGGAGTTTTACAAACTCCAAAAGTCGGCACACAAACCGTCAACATACAAGAAACAGAGGACGGTCGCCGAGGCGAAACGCATCATGGGCGACGAGTTGTACAAAATTTCTGAGATGAAGGCTCTGTACGTCAGTATCTCCAACAGCATCACGTCCAAACAACGCAAACGCGAGGCCAAGGCCGTTCTCCGTTGGTTCATGCAGTACGAGGCCGACTGGAAGGCACTCAGTACACGTATGATGCGGACGAAGACGGCAACGTTCCCACCAACGTTCAAGTTGTTCCCATTCAAAGGCGGTGCGTCGGCCACGGCGTTTGCCTTCGCCGTCGCTCGTTACTTTAACGCCGTGGACCGAATCCACAATCCGGGGACCGGTAACTGGCAACGCATCAACAACAAGAACATCAACGCCTACAGAAGACGCAAGGCACTAGGACCGTCGTCCGGGTCCATAGGGAACAAGTCCAGCCGAACGACAAGCGTCAATTCGTTCCGGTCGGCTTTGAACGGAGAGAGCAACGTCCCGCTCAGGCAGCGGTACGGCGTCAAGCCCAACCAAGGGAGCAACAACGAAAAGAACAGGCGGATCAAGTACCTGTCGAATGTCCTCAACATGGAAGTGATGTTCCAGCAACAGGCACAGAGACAACTCATGGAACAGAAGAAGGAACTGGGTACTCAGGAGAAGGAACTCAGCAAACTGAAGAAGCAACTCATGGAGTGCAAAACCATTCTGAAGAAGTGCATGTAAGGGTTTTTATACACGGTAGTACATGCTACAGTACATCGCACTTGCCGCGCCGCTCGTCGGCGGCTTTGCCGTCTCGTCGACGGTTTCCACAGATTCGTATAAACAGGAGGCGCCAGGAAACCCGCCTCGTTGGGTGTTTCCTGTCGCGTGGAGTATCCTCTACGTGCTCATCGGAGTCGTCGGGTACAGATTGGCGCGACGACGGAACGTCCGTGGTCTGTTCCTATGGATCGTCGGGCTGATCCTCAACTTCTCGTGGACGCCACTGTACTTCGGGGCCGGGGACCGAGAGGGTGCGCTCACCGTGCTTCGGGCACTGATTTTCGTGACGAGTATCACGACCATCCTCCTGTACCGAGATGATCCCGTCGCGGGACACATGTTCCTTCCCTATCTGGCGTGGCTGGTGTACGCACACACACTCAGTGACCGGCCGTGAGAACCAACTGACTACGCCGCCCGACACGCGTGGCCCACGGAACAGTACATCCTGTTCAGACCGGTGAATTCGCAGGCGAAGTGGATAACCATACCCAACAAAAACCCGAGTAAAACGATCTCCTTCGTTGTGGTCGGAGCGCCGAACATGTGAATGGCCACCAGGAGTCCAGCGGCCGTCATGGCACCTACAAACAGTGCCTCAATCAACAGTTGAATCATCTCTACGCGTCTATCGTATCATTGACAGATATATTGTTGCAGTATGACATGTCAAGTAAATCGTCGTCTAAACCGTCGTCCAAATCGTCGCCGAAAAACGGCGTTCGAGGCATGCCGCTTGAACAGTTGAACATGATCAACAACATCGTGAAAGAACAACGGTACCTCCTCCGAGAACTGGAAAGGGTGGTCAGAAACAATAGAAACGACAACGTGGGTATTCGCAACATCAAGAAACGTTACAGGGAACTGGATTTGCGGAAAATGCGACTTCTCAGAGGACAGCGCTAAGTGTCTGGTGGTCGTCCGTCGAAATCAAATCTTGTCTGGTATCATGTCCACGACACCACGCTCGTTATTCTGGTTGGCGTGTGTACCAACTCGGTTGCTCCTCGCGCTCCTCGTGTTTCATGGCGTAGCGACGCAAATACTCGTACCAATACTCTTCGTCGTGGGTCTGGCCTTCCTCACGCTCTGGGCGACAAACAGTCGACTGCGCGCGGCCGAGGCTGAGGGACAACAGACCTGGTGGAAGAACTGGCGGGTCGTTCACGGCTCGTTGTACGTTCTGGCCGCTCTTGCGTTGCGCGACGGAAACCACAGGCTTGCCGGTACCATCCTGTTCACGGACGTTGGCGTGGGCATTCTCGCCAGTCAAATCCACTACGAATGAATCCATATCGTTCCAGAACGCCACCGGGTCGTCGATCAGACGAGGCGACCACGTCTCACCATCGAGACACCAGGATTCGTACAACTTGCGCGCACTGGTGACGTAATCGTCACATCGGGCATCGTCACATCGAGCATCGTCATCGTCACATCGAGCATCGCCACCGCGGACATCGCCACCGCGGACACCGACGATGCCCTGGCTTTTTTTGGTCCGTCTGGCGCGTACATCCAACGCAAGTTTCGTCTTCGAAGCACCGCCGAGCACCGTGTCAGGCGAGGCGAACGGGGGGTCGTACTCGTTCGGATTCGATGTATTGGACATGTCGAACATGGCGGGGACATGCCCCATCGCGAAGGCGGAAGAAACCACACACATCGAATACACGCGCGCCGTCAGTCAAGTATCGTATAGAACAAGTCAACCCGTCAGTTGAGTTGTGAACGTTGCAAATCAATAAAAATGAAATAAATGTTGGCTGTCCTTATAAAAAGATGGTCATGTTCGTTGTGCTCATCTGTCTCTTATGCGTGTGCTGCGTGTACGTTGGTGGCGCGTGGGCATTCGGACAAATCTCGTCGATCTTCCAAACTTCCAACTCTCAGAATAAGTCCTTTGCTTGGACATGGCCGATGTGGGTGTTCGGCACGGTCTCTGCACCTCCGCAGAACCAAATCATACCTGGCTAATTGTTACACTTCCAGTAGGCTATGGACTTGATATTTCCTCTCATATCCCCCGGCAAATTGACGACTTTTGTCGCGCCTTGCTTTTGCTCGAACCCCAAGTATTTGGTCCACTGATTGTCGCCCCAATTGACGAGGGCACACGCCTTTTTGCCGACGCGAAGTGACGATACCTGCAGGATCTCGGCATCGTTATTGCTGTAGTCGAACTTTTGATGCGCCGAACTCTTGCCGCACAACTTCCGCAGGTACCCTTTGCCGTTGCTTTTCGAGTACAAATACGTACACTCGTCTTTGTAATCCTCATTCGCCTTCCCGTCGACGCCTCCCCGGTATTCCAGGGTGATCCCTTTGACATTGCCGCTCCACGTCTTCTTCTTATCCACGTCAACAAACCCATTCTTCTTCCCACTGATTTTCAAGGGACTACCCACAGATCCCTTGACGTACGTGTACACATCCTTACCGTACCGAATCGACGACACGTCACCAACGTCCGACCCACTATACGTCAGCCGGCTCTTCTTGTTGTCCACGCACAACGTCCTGAGGGACTTTTTGCCCTTGTCGTCGCTGTACAGGTACACGCAGTTGTTTTTATACTTACTATCCTTCGATTTATCGTCTTCATCGTCGTCCCCGCCGTCCCCACCGGCAGCAGGGGGATCGACCACCTCGTCGTCGTCGTCGTCAGGAGGGGCGGGGGCCGTCTTATACATAAAGGTGAGGAAGTCGTCCAGTGGGCCCAATGAAAAGTAACCTTCGTTGATCATATACCCGCTGGCCAGACAGGCAAGGCAACAAAAACAATAGGATGCGAACATCATCAGAACGATGATCATCATGGAACTCCCTTCCCCGCCGCCATTGTTGTTTTCACTCATGGTAATGATACACTATTTTACGCCACCATAATGTTTCGTCACGATCGGATAGATAGGAAATGGTGCAGTTCACTCGGCGTCATGCGCCCAATCTTCTCCAGGACGACCTCGTTGTCCGTGAAGGTCCGTTCGAACACCGCTCGCTTTTGGGTGGCCTTCAACTCGTCGATCGTGAGCCATTCGACGCCGGTCTTTTCAACGAGACTCTTGTGCACGCCTTTGAATCGAAGGAACGAACTCAATCGCCGGAAGTTGGACGTGATCTCCGGAACGAAGGGAACTTCCGTGACGTACATGACGTACAGGTTTCCGTTCTGTGTCCGGCCACGGAGCGCGATGTGTCTCGATGGATCGAGCAACCGTTGCACCATCTGATCGTTACTGATTGATAGACCGAGGGTCTCCTCGAAGAATTCGCGCGCCGCCGTGTTCTGGATTTGTCCCTTGTCCAGACGCCGCTCCGCCTTGCCGCCGAAATCCGCCGCCCCACTGTTCCGAATGTCGGTGCCCAACAGAAAATGAGTGACGTCATCTTTGAATGCGACCGGTAAGACGCCTGCGGCGTACGGGATCGTCGTATAGTTCGGGTCCATTCGTGTAGAGCATGAAAAAGTGTAGACACATTTTCATGCCGAGGTGTAGTGCTGCATTGACCGACACACCGACAGATGTTCAAATTCCCTTCGTTCCTGGTCTCGTTCACACGACGACGCGTCATGATGTACGTCCTGATCCTGTGTCTGGTCGTGGCCACGGTCACGTACCTCCGTCGCCGACAAGCCCAAACCCAACGTGACATTCGGACCACGGTCCATCGTCTCCGGGAGGAGGCCGAACGCGTGGCCGCCTGTCGACAAGAACACGTTTCCAGACAACGTGCCGACCACCTTCGGGACTTGCAACGGGCGGCACACGAAGACGATCCGTGGAAGGGACTGCTTCGGCTCGCAAGAGCGTACAAATTCGGTCAACACGGCGTGATGCGTCCCAATCAGGAAGCAGCGGCGGCATGTTTGCGGTGCGCGCTGTTCACGTCCACAGACCCGGACACCAGGTCCAAAGCCAGGACGTTGCTGTTCACGCCGGATGTCGAAGACGTCGACATTGATCACAGGATGCCCACGGCACCCTTCGACTTCGCACAGACGTGTATACGCCGCGCACAGAACATCGCCGGGCCCAACCGCATCACACAAGCCCCGCGTCCAGAGATCCGGGATCTTCCCCTGGTCGCCGTGATCGATTCCGATACCCAGAACAGCCACGACCACGGCGTGTCCACGGGCGTGAGGAACACGCTGTCCACGTTGGTCGATCCGATGTGCGACCACACCGACGACGCACTGTCGTACGTGGCTTCCGACGAGTGCCGGGTATCGAATGACGCCAAGGCCAAAGCCATCATGGCCATCGATTCGCTACGACAGACCGTCGACTCTCCGTATACGGGGATGTCGGAAGTGGACGTCCTCGCACGGGTGTGGCACGCGTGCATCCACAAGGATAACCTGGTGCTCCAACTGGCGTCGTGCATCGAGCACGGTGCACCCGTATGTCACTCGGGGAAGGTGGCGAGGATGGTCGCTAGTCTGGAAACGGATACGCCCATCGCCGTGCCCATGTGGGCCGTGCGACAGGAACTCTTCGGCATGGCGTCCAAGGTCAGACGAGACGTGTTGGAAGGCATTGATACCGAGTCACTCCAGTTATACGAACAAGGCCACCATCCGGCTCTCTCGGAGAAGATCACAGAGACGTTCAAACGTGACGTGGACCAAAGGGACTTTCACATCGACCCAGCGATGAAACGATCCATTGTCGACGAAATCACCAGTGCATTCTGATGTCTCGACGACCTACTGCCTTCGGGGACGACTCCGTTTCGTGTAGTACTCACGAGCACCTTTTCTATCCCGCTTCTTTTCAGCCCGTCGGAGATTATGTGTCGACGGGTTCGGCGTGGTGGCGTTCACATCTGTCAACCCGGACATGAACAGGATCTTTTGGACAACATCGTCACCCAACCTCATTTTGTTGCGACCGAAGGTCCGTCCCAGTTCCATCCGCGCGGCAGGACGAGCCGTCGAATAAATCAGTTTGCGAAGCCCGCTTCGAGTACCGCTGGGGGGGAAATTGCGCACGTAGTCGAAAGCGGTTTTTCCACCAACCTTTTTTTGAGTGGATGCGCCGTGTTCCAACAAAATACTTACCAGGTAGGTTGAATTCCTCACGCTCCCTCGAGATTCTTTCAGAGCGTACAGAAGTGGCGTGAGGTTCCCCACCATCTTTCCCCCAACTGCGTCGATGTTTGCCCCGTTCGAAACGAGGTACTTCAGCAGTATGGACAGCATATCGTAGACTTCCAAAGACGTGAAGGCGTACCTCTCGTATTGTAAGAAACTGAAGATGAGGTGATGGATGGCGTTATTCTTATCCCCGTCAAGCCTGTTGAATTTGAGTCCCGAGCGCTTGAGCACGATCAAAGCATCCCGTCGAGATTTCAACTTTTTGATCGACCAACGACCCACTGAATTTGAGTCGTGCTCGCTCGAATAGCTAGATCGGGTGTCCGTGCGAAGTCGGAGCGTCATCAGGAGATGGATCGGACACAAGCCTTTCAATGACCTTCCCCCCCGGATGGGTCTATTCACATCGATTCCTCCCTTTGCTTTGGCGTGCGCGATAAGGGCACGAATCGACTTGACGTCTCCCATACCTGCCGCGATGTGAATTGGCGCGACGCCTCGAGAGTTGGACGTGACAGGACTTGCGCCAAGACGCATGAGAAACGTGGCAATGTCCCGACGCAAGTCGCCCTCCTCATCGTCTCTCGAGGTACCGTACCCGCTGCCCCGGAAGTTGTATTTACACCTCGAATCGCCGAGCGAAAAGAGTACCGTCATCAGCGGTGTCAGACCACCTGTCGACCAAAAGTCCCCGCCCCAAAACTTCGACGGTGCAATGCCATTGATGGGAGCACCGAATTCGACGAGCAGCGCCAACAAACGCTTGTACCTCTCATTGGTCGGGGGCTGTCTCACCGGGTTGTTCTGGATGTACGGGCCCAGGTCACAGGCAAGATTGAGCGGAAGATACCATCCGCATTGCCAGGAGTTCACTTCCACCGGCTTTTTGAGGTCCACCTGATGCGTGCTGACAAGTTCACGGATATCGAAGATATGGGATTCGATACCTTGTCCTTGGTAACCAATGATCGCGTCGATCAATCTTTTTGCCTTGAACACGTCAATATTCCTGGCAATCCTGTTCCGTGATTGCTGCCTTGCTTGGTTCCCGTTCGAGGTGTTCGTTGTGCTCGTCATGTACTATGGCGACATAAAATGACGGCCACATCAACTAAAACCTTGGCCCTATAGAAGGAAGGAAAGAAGAGAGAGACAATTGGAACAGGAACTTCGCGAGTGTCACCAACAACGCATGCGCATCATCAAGTACCATGAGGACTCCAAGGCAAAACTCAAGACGCTTCGTTTTGAAATCGCCAAACTTAAGAAGCAACTGCGTGCAAAACAGGCCGAGGACATCAAGAAATTGTACATCAACTGGTCGGCGTGAGTACAGACGGACGATCAACCACTCGGTCAACCGCTCGGTCAACCGCTCGGTCAACCGCTCGGTCAAGCGGCGACGAATTCGTTACACTCGGTGCGTCTGGATCTCGACCAGTTCCAGACTGTTGTTTTCGTTACGGTTCACGACGTACGTGGGTTCGGCTTCAGGGTGGTCGTGTACCCACGTGCGCTGATCGGTCGGCGAGTCAAACATTTGCATCCTCACCCAACGCGGGAACATATCGGTCTCCAGCACCGACTGGGAAATGTTCATAATCTCGTGATTACCTTGGAACGATCCGTAGCGGACGAGGTAGTTACGGATCTTCCATTCTCCTCCGGTATCCGTATCTTCCATTGCCTGTCGATGACACGTCCATACACGACTGACTTCGATCACTTTGGACAATGGGTCCGGCAGGAACGTCACGATGGTGAGCGACGTCGGTCCGAGACGAACGGTGACGCCTTCTCGGACGTTGGTTATGCGCGGCACCTCTCCTCCCTGCACGTGCGGGACGGGCTTGTCATCGATGGCCATTTGCATTTTGGCGAATCCCGTCCGCGCGCGCGGCGAGATACCGACCCGATGCAGAAATGTAGCCACCAAGTCGGAGACTGATTGATGAGGCGGGGGCCTAAAAGACGAAGACGACGAGTTGAGAAGGTTGATTTGCTCGATGCCCGAGAGTCTCGAGAAACTGGTTGGGTCGATGCCATGGTACGCCATCACCCGTTCGATGGCAGGTACATCGCTTTCCTCCTGGCATATCTCGACTGATCCTCGGACGATCTTGAGTTTGAGGAGAACGGGGACGATGGCGAAATTTTTCCACAGCAAGGCGAGCATGAACGGCTTTTTCGATTTCGCGAACTCGTACGCGGTCCGTTCCATTTCGTCCCGTGCGACGTTGCGCGTGAGATGTGACGCTCCGTGTGGCGTTGCGTGTGGCGTTGCGTGTGACGCTGCGTGTGACGCTGCGTGTGACGCTCCGTGTGATATCAACGGACGGAAAGACGAGGCGACTTTTTCGAAAACACTTTTCGAAAAAATTTACTCGCGAAAAACTCGTGACGTGAACGTTTCTCGACCACGCCCACACGCCTCAAACGTCGACAATATGCAAGTCCAGTCGGTGACAGAAGACGAGAATTCGAAAGTGAAGCGTTTGCTCGAAAACGTGAAAGAACAAAGCCTTGACCCCAAGCATGTCTGCAGAGTTCTCTCACCACTCATCGAAGCCATGGAAACCTGCCAGTTGGACGAAACGTTGTCCGTGCGAATGATTAAAGTGGCGCTCAAAACGCAGTTGGGTATCAACTCCGAGGCGTTGCCGAACACCCTTGCCGGGTTCCGGACACTGCATGACAGTGTAAAAAGCATGTAAACGGCCTCCGTTCGAACACTGTACTGTACATTGGACTTACATTTCAGTTGATTGAGTGGTACGAATTGATAATCGTCTCCTTGACGCTCTTGTACTGGTCGAGAAAGCGCTGTTTCATGATCGCGTAGGCGAAACTGCAGAGGATGTCTGCGTGGACAATAGTACGTCCGTTCGACGTGCTACCGTCCACCAATCCGATGATCCGGTTGGTGATACGAACATCGACGTTGACCAGTCCTTCGAACACTTCGTCCCTGGAGATTTTGAGAAAATTGGAGATGAACGAGATGGCCGAGTTGATGTCTTCCTCGGTCAGTCGAGCACCCCCCGCCGACGCAAGATCGTCCACGCTCTTGCGGACCTCTTCAGCGTTCTTCTCTCCCTGTGCGGGCAACGACGTATCCGTTCGAGCGCGTTTGGACGTGACGTCCGTCTTCTTGAAGTACACGTGCGGTTCGATGCCGCATATATCGGGACACGTCTTTCGGGGAAACCACATCCTGAACATCGCGCGCGTCACGCAACACTGGCTCTTCGTGTACGATTCATCCCCACCGACCACTTTCGTGTGAAAGAACAGTTTGCGCATGGTCCCATTTTCGTCGGTCTGGATGTCTTCCACGTCCAAGCACGCCAGAATCTCGGGCTCGTATTTGCACTCACACGGAACGATACACAGCACCCGTTTGTCAACGAACGAAGCAATCGACGCAAATGTCGAGTTACTCAACGGACGGTCGTTGTCGTAGATTGCTGTCAGGAGTTCCCTCGTCGACTGTTCGCTCTTGCAGAGGATGGGATTCGTACTGCCCCTGGTGGGGAAGGTGAGGGGAAGGTACATCGTCTGAATATCTCTCTCATCCAAATTCATTGGGAAGACGATGCACGCGATGGACAACGATAACCCATCCCGAGCCAGACGATGACCCGACCCACCAAAGTGACGTAACCTCTCGCGGATGGCTTGTTGATGTTTCTCGGAAAGGGAGCCCTCCGGCCAGTCCATTTTGACTGCCGGCTCGATCATTTGATACAACGCCGAGGCGGGCTTCTTTTTGCCGGGGCATCCGCGCACGGTCAGGATGGTCATCGGCATCGTACGTCGCGAACCATGTTCGGGGGTTTGGTTCGCAGAACCCGTAGCGACCGTACCAGTGGCGACTGTACCCGTAGTGGTTGCGTCCATAGCGGCCGCATTCGATAAGTCCAGTAAACGCGAAGGAATGGGTTGGCGAAGCATGTCGGAGGTGTCGAACGTTTGAAAATGTTGTGGGGAGGGAGGACTGTTCTAGAAGGTCAAGAAGATCTGGAAGGTATATGGTATATAGGACGTCCGCGTCCTCCTGTAGGATACGCGTCCTTCAACTCCCCTTTCCCGCGAAGGTGCCAATTCGTTTTTAGATTACGCGTGCGCGTCGTTTCACGTCATCGTATCTCACGCGCTTCCATCAACGTCACGAACACGTCAATTTAATGTCGTCTTGGCGCCCCGAAGAGGACGAGCGTCTTCTCGCTGCAGTCAAAGAACACGGTACGGACGACTGGAGCGAGATTGCCGTGGCCGTCGCTGGCGGGAGGAGCAGGAAGGCATGTCGCAACAGGTACAGACGTTTGACAGTCGAATGCGACGATGCGGACGTGGAAGATGTTCCCAACCCTCTGGCGGTGCTGCAGGCGATTCGTGACCCGGACACTGGAGCACCAGAGGGCATGACGATTTTCGACCTGCAATCCGGACGGGGGGTCACGCGCGAGACGATGGATACCTTCCACTCAAAGGTCATGGAGAACGTCTTCCCCAAGATCCAGCAAAAGTTGAAAGAGATGGGACACGAAGACGTCGACTACAGCAAGACGCCGATTCCCATCGACGACCTGTTGGCCGTCCCAGGTATCCTGGACGGCGAAATCGGTGACTTCTTCGCGGACGCCATGGTCGAGCCCCCTCCGGAATCATCCGTCTTCGACCAAGCCGTCGCCGCGGTCTCGCTTCAGTTGGGAGCAAGGTGTGAGGATGCCGATGAGAAAGCGAACCGCTCGGTGCGCGCTCAGATCGAGCAAGTATTCGGTCCCGACGCCGACATCAATTCGCCGGAGGTCGACGCACACCTGCGAGAGTTTGTGGCCCATCAGATGAGGCAATTATCGCGTGAACGTGCAGATGCGGACAAACGAGCCAACGTGGACTTGCAGAACGAGCGCATCGCACACGATATCAGGCTGGGAGGACCGAACGGACGTCTTGCGAGGTTGACAATCGTGCGAGATAAGGTGACCTCCAAAGAGACGATCGACGAAGCGTACTCGGACATGGACATCATCGAGAAACACGTGGAATCCTGGGCACGTGCGGCGGGTCTTACCCCTCGCCAGTTCGTGAACAATGTGAGTCCCTGGGAACTGTTGCATCTCCTCCCCAGTATTGTGGAGGGGGGGACTCCCGATCCCGAACGTGAGGCAGCCCCGTGTCAGTGGACGGTCAGGCAAAACGTCGAGCGTCTGTATGGGATCACTGGACATCCCATCACCGCGGACCGTCCGGTTCCATACGTGCGCACTCCGACACAAGTGTTCCGTGCCGGCAAATGGAAGGACATGCCACATCGTCACCAATTCAAAGCCATCGGAAGCGACAAAAATGACCGGTTCCCGTACAAAGACGGTCTGACCCTGCGCTACAAAGACGATCAGATTCTGATCAACAAGTTCAGTGTCTGGATGGGAAAATCGTGGGTCGATGCCGCGTACCTCATCGAAACCTCGTCCGAAGGTGACTGGAAGGTGGTTGAAGACGTGTTTTTCTGCTACGGCAAAGACATCAACATGGGGCTCCCGTACAAGGAAGGAGCAGAAGCCAAATTTGCTTCCCGCTTCGAGGAGTTCGTCTCTGACTTCATCAAACTGATGCAAGACACCCAGCGTGTCCACAATGCCACGTACAACTGGTCTACGACACCGCCGTTGAACGAGTCGTTATGCATTCCAAGGAGGGACAGCGACAACTACCCCATCCTGATCGAGACGAAGAGCCCGATCATTCACAGCGCTCGCGCCAAGTCAGCGCCTGTTCCTGAGTCGTACGCCCGCCGCATTCGCAGTGGTGAGTACACCATCACAATCAAATCAAATCTTTCCTGAAGGCACCACAGTAGCGTGTAAGAATGGAAAATACGCAGTTATCGACCAATCTGTTGAAGCGGTTCCACACCGCCGGGTCCAAGGCAGCACGAGCCGAGGTCATGTTCAACATCCAGGGTCGGATGAAAGACGGTAGAGTATCGGCGTCGAACAAACAGGTGTTACGTCAGTTCATACGCGCTTACTACGCCGAACTGAACAAGATCAAGACTACGAGCGAACGCAGTAGCGAACGCAAGAGCGAACGCAAGAGCAAGAGCGAGGGCAAGAGCGAGAGCAAGAGTGAGGGCAAGAGCGAGAGCAAGAGTGAGGGCAAGAGCGAGAGCAAGAGCGAGAGCAAGAGCATTGCCAAGCGCGGTAGGAAGATGTCACAGTCACAAGGTGTGATCGAATGGACATCGAACCCGTACCGCAACGTGCAGAACTTGCGTCGACTCGGGAACATCGGCGAAGACAACTTTACGGGGATTCCGAAATTCGGGAGGGTACGGAAGGCCGTACAGGTCAATCAACGCGTCGCGACGTACATGCAGCGCCGCGCCCTGCGTGCGCCAATCATCCCGAGAGAGTTGCAATCCGATCCCCCGCGCGTGCTGATGAGGGGGTTGCATGGTCCGTTCGCGGATGCCATAAAAAAAAACGGCTACTTTGTCGATGATGGGTACGTCGCGTTCACACGTCACGTTGAAACGGCGACAAGATTCGCCCATCCCTCGGGCATCGTGCTCTTGCTCAACTTGAGCGATATCCCGCACGGCACGCCGTACATCTGGTTCCAGTCCCTGAACATGAAGAACCTGACAGATATATTTGAATCGGAACGAGCGGGTAGACGCAAAACGATCTCCGTTCGACAGAAGAATATGCAGTTGTCGTTCATGGAAGAAGGCGAAGTCCTCCTTCCTCCCGGGCGCCTCATCCTCTGGCGCAAGGTCCCCGCACGACGACGACGTTCCTTGGGGTTGAAGGGCTTCATCGTATGGGAAATCCAGTACATCCCGAACATGAGCGCGCGGTCTCTCAAAGGCCAACGGATCATGTTGAAGGCGGGACGTCCGGACGCGTGATCGATGCCGAAATTATTCTGGCACACTACAGTACATGCTCGACGCCAACTCGATCGCCGCACTTCTCCCCCCGCCACAGAACCAGCCGTTGGGCAACGCCCCGGCCGTCGTGGACGATTCACGCGTGACGTTTCCCACCACCAACGAGTACCTCAACTACGATGCGGCCACCCTCCCCCCCTCGGGCCAGGAACCGACGTGGTCGCCCACCTCCATGCCGCAAACGACATCGCCGCCCGTGACGACGGGCGCGAAAGCGACCATCGATCTGTCGTCGGGCAAGGAACCGAGTCAGACCGGATCGTCCATCCTCTGGATCGGCGTGTGTGCGTGCGTCATCTTCGTCATCATGGCCATCGTCTTCTGGTTCATGAGGAGCCGAGGCCAAGTCAAAGCCAACAACGCCGACTTGCCCATGCCATATTAATACCGTCGTGTAAACATGTTGACGTCCATCATCGCCTTCGTGTGCGCCGTGTTTCTCACGATCAAAATCACACTCGCCGAATGGTTCGGTCTGACCAAGCCCAAACCATCCCTCAAACGATGGCAGGTGACCAGGATTTACCTCTTCTGCGAACCGAACGACACACCTCTTGACGACGACGCGACAGAGTTCGTCGACGTGACCAGGTTTTATGACGTCGACGCACTGACCACGGGCGACGAGATCATCGAACACGTCACGCCGTACGTCCCGTCCGACTGGCCATCGTGGCGATGCGAGATCAGGTTCCAAAAGGGAGAATGTAAACGCCGTGCGGTGGTCAGACACGGTGAATCGTTTGACGTATCCGAGTTGAACTGTCTTCGGTCAACTCGATTTTCACCAAAGGCGCGTCTGTGCACGGCGTGGATGACCAGTCAACGCAAGTCAACGAAGGGGAAACGAATTGACGTCACGGAACGGGTCGAAAAGTATATCATGAGCCCGTCTCGTTTCCTCCACCCGCTGGATATCTTTCCGTTCGATTTACAAGAAGAACTGGTGGAATGTTTCGGTTCGTTGCACGTGAACACCGTGAGTGCGACAGGTACCCTGCAAACGCACGAGTTCTCGTTCAGAGATCCCCGTTCCGATCTCGGGACGTTGTACAAGTGACTCCCAACACCAGGTCACGTGCTCCGGATCTCCTCAAAGACGGTTGTACCAATACCTAACGCATGTTCCAACGTGTAATAATACATCAGATCGTGCACGAGCAACAACTCCAGTTCCACTTCGTACAACGGTTCGTCCGAATCGGCGAACCTGGGATCGTTGGTGCGCACTTGCGTCAGGTCCAGACGCCAGACGTCGTGGACCGTGAAACTCGTCCGGTGTTTGTCCCGAAAGATGCGATACGGCTTGGAGACGTCGGGTTCGCCGCGTCGTTCCAACGACACGTCCAGTTTGGTTCCCTCCGCGAGCGGGACGCTCATCAGTTTCTTTTTGTACATGGTGAACGTGTCATCGCCGATGATGACACGTCTCGCATCCGTTCCGTTGATCTCGTTTCGTTCCGTGCACACCCCCAGTCGTCGGAATCGCGCGTCGGACGAGACGCGAGTGAGGATGGCATCGAAGCGCCGCCGGGAGACTTTTCCCAACTTAAATTCAACTTCGATCGATTCGGCACCGTAGGTCTTGATGCTTTCGAACACGCCGGGAAGGATCGACCGAATCATTTCGTTTCTTCTGAAATGAATGCGCGACAACCGGTCAATTCTTGATGGACCACTTCCGCGCAGAGTCGGTCACCGAGACGGTGTACACGTACTGAACGATCCGGTCCATCAGCATCGTTTCGTCGAACTTGTTCTCCTTCTTCATCTTCTTGATGTGGTCGTCTATGTCGTCGACGCCCCCGCGACAGCACGACAGCATGGTGATCAGTTTGCGGTCGGGAAGACCAGGGTTGCGGAAGTACTTGGTGTCGACCGCCTGATGATAAAACGACACCAGGTTGGTCTTTTCGTTCGTCCACCGTAAGAAAGTCCTCAACAGCCGTTTTTCACGGTACGCTTTCAGCGACACGCGCAGGTATTGGTGCATGTTCTTCATTTTGTCGTTGGTGAAAATGGCGGCGAACCTCGCCTCGGTCCCGTACTTCCCGCGTTTTTCGTAGTGTTTCAGGTTTCGTTCCAGACCCTCGCTGATCGATTCGTTGACCAATTTGGAAAACGCTTTGCTGGTTTTGGAGACGGCTTCGATCGTGCGCGAGTTCCCCGCGTTGTCCACATGTCCGATGATCTCACGCAACACGTCGTCAGGCAAGTCGTTCAGTTTCATGCCGTAGCGTATACAGGTCTCTTAGCGTGGGGATACAAAAAATTCGCCTCGCATGTACGCGTCCTGTTTGGGATTGGGCACGCGCCGTTCCAGACGGGTCACGTCGTTCCGTTTGGCGATGGACGACCGGGCATTGCCCAGTCCTTCTTTCGCCGTTCTGGTCCATACATTCAACTGATTCAATCCGTCATCGCCGAGATTCATCGCCAACGACGAGTTCAGACCGTGGTGGAAGTAGGTGGTATGTTTCGGCCACAGAGTCAGGAACCTGTTCAGACGTTTTTTGAAACTGGCCAGTTTGTCCGGCGACATGGTATCGCTCAGCAGCACCGCAGCACCAAAGTCGATGACGTACAACTGTCCCTTTGGCGTGACCATCATGTTGCCTATGTGGAAATCCAAATTGAGGACGTTGTTGAGCAGAAGAGAGATCCACGCCTTCTCGATATCGAGGTACTGATGCCGATTTTTTACCTGGTGGAAGCCCGCACCGGTACCCACCTGTTTACCAGAAACCAACTTCATGACGATGACGAATTCGCCGGTCGAGGGGACGTAGCCGCCAAAGTACGCGGTCGGAATGTACTTGCTCACGTCGAAGACCTTGCCCTGCTTCCTGATGGGTTTGGCAAAGGACAACATCTGCTGGATCTTGAGTTCGCGCATCGCGTTGCGCAACCACTGTGTCTCGGAGAGTGACTGGTCACCAGGTCGCAACACTTTTGCCGCGATCCGCGTACGAGCAGGAATGGAAAGACGACGGTCGCTCCTGAATACAGGGTGCACGAGGTCGAACACCTGGTTGACCGTCTCCCTGTCCACCTCGTAGACGGCCCCGAACTGACCCGATCCAAGTTTGCGCGTCTTCATTCGGTTGGTCACGACGGTCTTCTTCGCATTGGCTGACGGTACCTTGTTCTTGTTCCGACGAAACCCTCTGAATCGAGACTCATCAATGCCCGGAACGGTGAACGTGACCATGCTTTACAAAGAATGTAGTACGATGTAGTATGTAGTTCACCAAGAGAATACTTCCCCTCGCTCCTCATCGCTATTCCGGACGTCCTTTCACCGTACACGACACAAAGCGTGTGCACACATACGCCAGTTGAGTCGCGTTGGCCACGGTGTCCAACATACGCTGTTCGTGGGTTTTGCGCAAGGTGATCTCGTCAAAGTTGTCACTGAACGTCAGACCGGCGATGTCTCTCCACGTGTACTGGCAATCCAAGCACCGACGGTCCAGTAACGAACCGAGGTTGTCTCGTCTATCAACAGGCAAGTTCTCCTTCGTCCACTTGACAATTTTGTCCAGGCATCCGTACAGGATAAAGATCCCGTTGACGGGATACTGCACGATGGCGTCCCCGCGTTGATCCAAGTCGTGCATGTACACGTTGAGGTGTTCTCCGGTCAAATACAACGATTGAAAACGCGTCTTCGCGTCTTTCCCGTACATGTGTGAGTACACCCACACGATGTAGTTGATAAACGTATACAGGTCGACTTCCTCTTCAGCAAAGAATTCCAATTGGGATGGATTCTCTTGCAACAGAGTCTTCGCCGCTGCTCGGCGCTCGGCGATGCGTCCGTCGACTGGTTTGCCGAGCACGAGATGATTCTCCATCCACTCTCTATTTGAAACCATGGCCGAACGCTCTCCTTCGATGTTGGGTTGTTCGCCCACGATGGCATACTTGAGCCGGCACCTGTAGATGTTCGCACTCGCACATGCGTGGTTCCGGGGCATCTTCCTTTTGCCGGCGTTCGCATCCGCTAACGCTTTCTTCGCCTCATCGATATGGTTTCGAATAAGCCAGACCGACACGGAGGGTTTGCAGAGGAAGCAACGACCACAGAACACGACAGAAACGGTCCTATCGTTTGTTCCGGCATCCACCAACCCCAGGTCGTTGATATGGTTCGAAGACAACCCCTCGGGGACAGGCAAGTCCTGGACACATCCTCTGGTGGGGAGATTCAACTCGATGTGGTGCATGAGTTCTTTCAGTTCCTTGTCGAATCGCGTATCGTCTGATCCCCTCAGCATCAATTCAGAACCCGTCACGTACAAATGCGTGAATCCCGGTATGGCCTGATTGTACCAGTTTCGATCGGCGTAGCCGGCATCGACGACGACACTGCTCCCTTTGATCCTCTTACCCGAACTGGGGTGGCAAAACGTGACGACGAACATCTTGACCAATCTCATAGCCAGGTCCCTCCACGTGGCTTTGCACACGCTCATGTACTTGAGGGGGTTGACATCGCCCGAACCAGGTAAATTGCGATCGATGACGATGACTTGTTGACCTCGCCTGAACCAGTTCCAAAACTCGGGGTGACCGGAGTTCTTGGAAAGTGAACGGTCGAACATCAGACGCGCTCGGGAGATGGCACCCATCGTGAAGACGGCATCGTATTCGGCGATGCCGTAGATTTCCAGGTACCGTTCTGGAAACCGGAATGACTCGACCAACAGCGTCTCCGGCCGCTGCAAGTATTCTTCTATCGACGTACTACGACGTTGCTTTTCGAAGATCTCGGCCGGAACGGTACAAGACACCTGTCTCTTCTTGATCGTCCCCGGGCATATTTTCTTTTGCGCTGGACGCGTGGACACGGTACGTTGGCCATGCTTGCGTTGGATATTGCTCTTGTTGAATTCCTCTGCCCCGCACGTATCACAGTAATACAACGGAAACATGTCTTTAAATTTTAATTTTGAAATAGATGACCATGGTCATCGCCATTTTTTATTGGTGGTCATTTTATGCCCCCCCTCCATCCCTCAGGTTCCGGGATGGAGAAGTCGTTGGGTGGTCATTTTATGCCCCCCCTCCATCCCTCAGGGCCCCTCGGACGGCGAAGCCACGAAGCCACGAAGCGATGAGAGGATTCCAAGTTTTCACCTATTCAGCAATCTTCGGGGATGGGAGGGTGACCTCTTTTTTCACCTCATCAATGAGTAGTCAATAATTACCACTGAAAAGTCCTATAGAAAAGAAGAAGAGAGATAGGTATGTATATATATATATGGTTTCCCCCTGTGAGCAATTGACTACTCGTTAATGAGGTGAAAAATCGCGTAGCCTCGTGCCATCTCCGAGACTGATGAGGTGAAAAAGTTGGTCGCTCAGACACACCCCTCTGGCCCCACGGGCCCCTCGGGCCCCTCGGACGGCGAAGCCACGAAGCCACGAAGCGATGAGAGGATTCCAAGTTTTCACCTATTCAGCAATCTTCGGGGATGGGAGGGTGACCTCTTTTTTCACCTCATCAATGAGTAGTCAATAATTACCACTGAAAAGTCCTATAGAAAAGAAGAAGAGAGATAGGTATGTATATATATATATGGTTTCCCCCTGTGAGCAATTGACTACTCGTTAATGAGGTGAAAAATCGCGTAGCCTCGTGCCATCTCCGAGACTGATGAGGTGAAAAAGTTGGTCGCTCAGACACACCCCTCTGGCCCCACGGGCCCCTCGGGCCCCTCGGACGGCGAAGCCACGAAGCCACGAAGCGATGAGAGGATTCCAAGTTTTCACCTATTCAGCAATCTTCGGGGATGGGAGGCGACGTGATTTTTGACCCCCCAGTATTATGGGGTCAGGTTACCTTCCATTCCTCATATTCGCCCGCACTTCGCCGACTGTCCGGTCATTCACGCCAACGCGGTTGTATATTCTGGCATCGTTAGCATGCAACACGTCCCGAAGCGGCACGATATGAGACCGTCTGAATATGACGTTTGGATTTAACGGGTGACGCAACGTGCGTCCTGACGCGACCATCCCATTGAGAGAGTTCTTGTGAAAGATGTGACGTATGCGTGCATTTTCATCGACATCACCGGCGATGACCCTGGCATCGTTCAGGGGGACTCGATTCAACAGCACTGGGTCGAAGGCGTTTGCGCTGGGGTGGAGACGATATCGCCGCCGTCTGAAAGCAGTTGTAACTGGATCCTCTGCCTCGCCATAAATAAGTCGTCTCGTTTCTTCGTCCATTCGCACATTCCGACGGAGTGTCCTCCTCCACGCGCTCAGGTCCTGATTAAAGGCACGGGACCACCCACCAGCGAACATCTCCCCCATGTCCGTCACGGAGCTAACGTCCCAGGCGCCGATGGGCTGATTGAACGTCCCCCCCCAGAACATCATATGCATGTTCGTCACCGAGCTCGTGTTCCAGCGGCGGATGGGCTTGTTGAACGCACGGGCGTCATGGAACATCCCCTCCATGTCCGTCACGGAGCTCGTGTTCCAGCCGCCGATGGGTTGGTTGAACGTACGGGCGCCGTCGAACATCCATCCCATGTTCGTCACACGGCGAGTGTTCCAGGCGCCGATGGGTTGGTTGAACGCACGGGCGTCACGGAACATATGATTCATGTCCGTCACGGAGCTCGTGTTCCAGCGGCCGATGGGCTGATTAAAGTCATCGGCGGCTGCGAACATCGACCCCATGTACCTCACGGAGCTCGTGTTCCAGTCGCCGATGGGCTGATTAAAGTAAAGGGCGCCACGGAACATCGACTTCATGTTCGTCACGGAGCTCGTGTTCCAGCCGCCGATGGGTTGGTTGAACGTACGGGCGCCGTCGAACATCCATCCCATGTTCGTCACCGAGCTCGTGTTCCAGCCGCCGATGGGCTGATTGAACGCATCACACTCCCGGAACATCCATTTCATGTTCCTCACTGAACTCGTGTCCCAGTGTCCAATTGGATGATTAAAAGATGTGTTCTCGAACAAAGATCGCATATTGGTTATCCTGCTCGTGCAAGACCGTTTCACATCTTCCCACCTACGTTCGCGTATCATTTGGCGCAACTGCTCCTCGCTTCGTATGACGTACACCACCCCGTCAATCAGCCCGGAATCACCGATCTTTGCCGATCTTGTCGCGACAATTGTGAACGCCCGTCGTCCTCCTCGGGGATTCGGGACTTTGATCACCTTGACATCCTGCAGGCGCTTCGCACCGTTCGTTCGCACGTTGGAGACGGGTACGCCACGAATACTCCGGACCACTCGAACCGGTCGGGCCGATGGCTTGACTCGCTTCGCGCGTGACGCGGATGCTGAAGAATTTCCTGGACGCTTTGGCGGCATTTGTGTTGTAGTAACATCACAAAAGAAAAGGATTATACCCGTTTATTCTTCATATTCGACTATCTATTACTTTTACTGTGCGTCGTCATGATTGTTGATTTGGTCGTGTAAAACCATCAATTCAAACCATCAATAATTTCATTTATGAGGACGAAGGTGCACGATTTGGACGTCGTTCAACTCTCCACGTTGCTTCATCTCTTGGATGGCTGCATCTCTTTCTTGATACTCTTGCATCTGGAGGTCGTAGACCTCGTGTGGATCGAGCCAGACCAGCGCATCCCTGATGCGAGCGAGGTCGTCCTCATTCGCCTCTTGCACGGCCGATACCGTGTGTTCGGGACGGTTCAGAACCGTCGTCACGTTGTACACGAGTGCCGGACCATGCAACGTGGTTCCTTTTCCGAGACTGAACCCCGGGATGGTGGACTTTTCGTCTCCCATCCTCTCCAAGTCGTCCCAAATCACGAGGTGACCGAATCCATCCGTTCCCATGCGATCGAGCGTACACTTACCGGGACACGACAGTGTTTGTTTCATTTGAGCGTATGATACCTCCACAGTGACGTATTTTTCGTCGTGCGTCACGTGAAGTGGCAAATTCACGAATTCGGCGCATTTTTTACGCGGGTCAATTTTCACACACCGAACGGCGGACGTCGCTTCCACTGCAGCCATCCTGTCGTCCCAATTCTCTTCGTTCGATGAACGCAAGGCGTTCAACGCCTGTACATATGGAGATGCCATGTTGACGGTTTTTCTTTTTTCGAGTGCACGTATTTGCAGGCTGGCCCGCGATAAGGAATTCAAACCTTAAATTCTCCGTCATTTGGCCATGGATTGACCTCAAGCGCAATTGGTATGCTTTATATTGATTTATAGTATCTATGTGAAGGACCGAAAGCGCCTTCGAGTGGTTCTGTGAGCGATACGATGGCAATGAAATCTCACAGGGACTCATCCAACAGCTTTCTCGGGCCATTCGGTACCCGTCTGACCGTTGGAGCGGCACATATCGAAAGCGCCAGCGTGCAAGTAGGCTAATTGCTTTTTTCTCTCGGGAATCCCAAGCGGACGTACTTAGGTAGGAGGACATCGTCCTTTGCCGACATCCGAGTCGTAAAACAGCATGGATTCACACAGCAGGGAGTCCATTGCGTACGTCGCAAGCGAGATTTCCTCCTCCTCCGTCGGTATTGCTTTCCAACGACGCAGGACTTTCAGCGTCTTGGCGTACTTTTTCGATCCACCGCTTTTGGAGAATCGACCGAGACGCTGCTTGATCCTCGAAAACAAGTCCTTGCCCAGCGTTTTCGAAGGACACTTCCGCCATTTCCCGTGCAACAGTTTCAGCAGCTTGTTGCTCCCGTACGCGGTGAACGCGTCCTGAATCATGTCCGGCGTGCCCTGAAGTCGACGAAAGACGAACGACCGACTCGAGAAGAATTGTGGGTCCACGAGGAACCGTTCCCTGGCCTCAATGTACTTTGCCGGCCAATCATCGTACACATCTTGAAATCGTGCACCCGTCGTGGGAACGAGGTACGATTTGTCGCCTTTGTGGAGATTGGGGTGCACCTCCTTCGAGATGCGGCGCTGGGTGGTCGAGACGCCTCGCACTGCCGCACGATTTTTGGGGTCTTTCAATAGCTTCTGAATCTCGCGGATCATGTCGTCCGGCAATTCGTCTAGCATTATATTCTACTTTTTTTTTTACAACTCTACTATACTACTCGTATATATTTGAATTAGAATGCTGTCGGACAAGAACAAGAACAAGCTGGCAGCCATTAGTAACTTGAAAAGTCGCATAAAGAAGAAGGTGTCATCGGGCATGGATTATTGGCCGCGCACATCGTCAAGTGATTTGGAGAATTCTGCTTGGTATTTGGAGAAGCGCGTCAATCGCATCACGGGGCCCAAGTCGTTCCGCGACGCCAAGAACGAGCTGGCAGCCATTCGTAACTTGTACAGTCGCACAAAGAAGAAGATGTCGTCTGCCGCGGTCAGGCGCGTGAAGCAAAAGATAAAGAATGTGGAGAAACGACTGTCGTCCGTGGGCAATTTGAACAAGATCCCCTCGGTCCCGCGGTCGGCGATGAACCGCATTCGTCGCAAGCCCGCGCAGAAAAACTACCAGACGTATGCCAATCAAATTTCTTCGTACATGCGGAACATCAAGAAGGTCCTCTGGGACGCCGATCGTCAGTTCAGAGAAATCCAGACTCCAGAGATTTCCAGAGCCAACATGCACAATGGCTTGAGCGCAGCCGAGATTCAAGATCTGCGCTGGGAAGGTAATCTCGCTCGGAACGCGTCATCAATCCGTGTGCTCATCTCTCAATCAAATAAAAATGCAGACAAGCCGTATTTCAAAGTCCAGCAAATGCTCCGCGACATCAAACGGTATATCGAGATGCTGCAACCCATCAACGCAAAGGCCGCGGCCCGGTTGGACGGCGAGTGGCGATCCATCTGGGACGAGTCTAAGTTGGGGCAGCGCCTGGTGAGCAAGTGGCGCGCCCTCCCCCAAGGGAAGAAGACCCGACTGCGCGCCGTGTATGATTATCATTATAATTATGGTCATTATCTAAATTCATTAATCTATGGCACCACATCGCATCCGATTCAAGTTTAACCTCAGGGAACACCAAGTCGACGCGTGTAAGGTCATTAATGTAATCTGAAAACTCCATCGGCCGGAACCACGACCGGAACCACGAGGTCTAGCATTATATATTCTACACTATACTACACTACTCGTATATATTTGAATTAGAATGCTGGCATCGGACATCGAACCGCGCATAAGTGATTTGGAGAAGCGCGTCAATCGCATCACGGGGCCCAAGTCGTTCCGCGACGCCAAGAACGAGCTGGCAGCCATTCGTAACTTGTACAGTCGCACAAAGAAGAAGATGTCGTCTGCCGCGGTCAGGCGCGTGAAGCAAAAGATAAAGAATGTGGAGAAACGACTGTCGTCCGTGGGCAATTTGAACAAGATCCCCTCGGCCCCGCGGTCGACGATGAACCGCATTCGTCGCAAGCCCGCGCAGAAAAACTACCAGACGTATGCCAATCAAATTTCTTCGTACATGCGGAAAATCGAGTCGGCCCTCCGGGACGCCAATCGTCAGTGGAGAGCATTCCAGACTAGAGCCAACATGCACAATGGCTTGAGCGCAGCCGAGCTTCAAGATCTGCGCTGGGAAGGTAATCTCGCTCGGAATACGCCAACAATCCGTGTGCTCATCTCTACATCAAATCAAAACAATGCCAATGCCAATGCAGACAAGCCGTATGTCAAAGTCCAGAACATGCTCGACGACATCAAACCGTATATCGAGAATCTGCGATCCGTCGACGCACAGGCCGCGGCCCGGTTGGACTTCGAGTGGCGATCCATGTGTGACGAGTCCAAGTTGGGGCAGCGCCTGGTGAGCAAGTGGCGCGCCCTCCCCCCAGGGAAGAAGACCCGACTGCGCGCCGTGTATAAAGCGTTCCGGAACAAACTCAACGCGATAATGGCATCAGCGAACTCCATCGGCCGGAACCACGGCGAGAAGGTGCGGTCCAGATACCAGTACAACGAGCCGAGAATGACTCCGATCCGGAGACCGACTGCGACCGAATGGGCGTGGCTCGGTCCCAGGAAGAGCAATGGAAGTCTTTGGCCCAGGATGTAGCATGCCTCTCTCCATGTCCGGTGTCCCGTTCGGTGGCGGTAGGAGCATTTGCCGCCGGTGGAATGGTTCACTGGACGGGTGTTCGGATCATTTTGGATAGAATGAACTGGCGAACCTTTTTTCTTCCGATGCGCCCCAATGGATGGGGTCCATCAATAGTTCGGCACCTGCCGAGGAGACGCCTGTGTAATGTGTATATATACCGGCGGTCCGTCAGACGTCTTGGCGCGCTGACGGACTCCAGGGTGCCTGATGATGCCGTTCGCGGTCCGGGAGGACGCTCACGGGCGACCGAGTCGTCGCCAGGTGCGTCTTCGTCAGGCACCAAATTTTGAAAATCTTGCGCATACCTGTTTCCAACGCGTCTGTGTCGTTTCGGATGCTTGTGACGCCGCACGCGGTCCGGGAGGACGCTCACGAGTGACTGAGTCTTCGTCAGGTGCGTCTAAACACCCGGTCGTCCGCAGAACAAAACAAAACAAACGCATTCAGTGCGCGAAAAAAAACACAAACTGACGATGTGGGAGCCCGTGAACAACTTCTTGGCTCATCTGGAGTACTCTACAATTGATGGATCTCGTCATACTGTATTGTATGAGGGGTCGTGGACGACGGACGCGGAAGACAGCGACGTGACGCGTTTGCGTCTCGACTGCCAGCAGTTTCCTGCCTTCTGGGTCGAGGGGAGGGTTGTCGGTGATGATGCACTGACAATTGATGGCGGTCGCTTCGACGATACCTGGACGCCGCGTCCGGTAAGCCACACCGAGTTCGTGTGTACTCCTGACGACAATGGAACGTCGTTTGTGATCACGCACGGTGACGTGAAGATTTTCGTGCCGCGTCCCGAATCACTCCCACGTGACGTGTTGGTCCTCCGCGGCGAGTAGTCGGATACGGCGATGATTGAACGCCGGAGGATCACATCAAAAATATCATCGACAATGTCGATTACGTGCGAAGTAGGGTCCTAACCGACTGAAGGGGTATAGGTCGTCACTCGGTCACAGACCCGAGGAGGCTCGAGATAGATAGTCTATAGCAGTCTGTAACATTCAAATACGGTCCGGGAGGACGCTCACGGGCGACCGAGTCGTCGCCAGGTGCGTCGCAAATGCAGCGCAAATAATTGAAACCCTTGCGCACCCCCGTTCCGGCGGTCCGCGAGACGTCTTGGCGCGCTGACGGACGCCAGGGTGCCTGATGATGCCGTTCGCGGTCCGGGAGGACGCTCACGAGCGACCGAGTCGTCGTCAGGTGCGTCTTCGTCAGTCGCCAAAATTCGCGACCCTCGCCGGAATTCTCGGTGTCGGAATCAACTCGCTCACGAGCGTGCTTGCATTGGGACTGCTCGTTCACCTCTGGCGGACCGGTCACGGTCCGTGGATGTCCATTGGGTCGTACATCGGTATCGAATCAATCGGTCTTGTTCTCGGCATCGTCGCGACCGGGTGGGTCGTGGTCCATCTCGCTGGCGAGAAGTGTTTGAAACAGGAAACGTAGCCATTCACTTCGACGTGGCGGAGACGCCGGTGGTCGTGAGGCCGTCGTAGGTTGAGTCCAGGTCATCGAATTGGACGCTCCTCACCACGGGCGCGTCGAGTTTATTCCCGCTCCACTCGACCACGCAGGCGAACCGGATGGACTGTTTCTGCGTGTGAACCAACGCCGCAAGGTACAAATACGAACCGTCCCCGATTTTATGGATGCGGTTCGTGATGATGTTGCCGGGAACGATCTCCATCTCGTCTGTGCTCGCCCGCAAACAGATCTGCTCGAGGACGAACCGAGCGTCTTGGTCCACGCTGTCGCCCAAGTACTGGACGGCAAACTCCGCGTCCTCCGGCTCGGCGGGTACCACCAGCGACGCCAGTTGACGATGGGGACTGGTGTCGAAACTGACCATGTTGGTTTCCACCTCCGGGAGCGCGGCGGGCAACGTCCTCGCCATCCGCGTGGCTCGCTCACGAATCAGTCCCATGACGCAGCAGAGGATCAACAGGCCTATGAGAACGGTCGCAACTCTCATCGTGTGTATACCATGACTGCAGGATAATGTGCCAAACATTATGCCGCCATATCTCATACAGATGATCGTCGTCTACGTGTCCAGTAGGTGCTCGAACTGCACACGCGTCCTCGGACTCGTCTCGAAAATACCTTCCTTGCAGGGTGCTCGCGTGGTCAACGTGGACGTCCACCCGGTACAGAGCGTCGAGTACGTCCCCACCATCGTCGATGACACGGGCAGGTCACACGTCGGCTCTGCTGCCCTCGAGTACCTGAAACAGTTCAACGGCGAGATCGAATTGGAGAGCGTCAGTCTCGGTGCCGGACTGGCGTATGGGAGCATCGACGACGGGAGTCTTGATCAGTCCGGGTTCGGGTGGTCGCTGTCGTAAAGTCATAACATAAAAAACCAAGATGAATCATGAAGAATGTTGCGTCTACGTTCGGACCGACCAGGCGCAAATCATTCGCTCGCTGGTCGAACTGCTGAAAGACCTGATTTTCGAGGCCACCTTTGTCTTCTCCGAATCGGGCATCAAGGTGTCATCGATGGATTCTTCCAAGTCATCGTTGGTCTACATGAAACTCGAGGCGTCTGCCTTCGAGGAGTACCATGTCCAATGCGAACACCACGTCGGCGTTTCTCTCCAGTTGCTGCACAAACTGGTCAAGATCTCGACCAGTTCGGATACGTTGACGCTGTTCGTCCGAAAAACACTGACGCACGAACTGGGCATCCACATCCAGAACAGAGAGTCGAACAATAAGACGCTGTTCTCCCTCAAGATGCTCGACCTCAACTACACGAACATCATGCTCCCCTCGCTCGAGTACGAGCACGTCGTCCAGATCAACAGTCAGATGTTCCAGCGGTTGATCCGCGACATGCAAAATCTGGCCCCGAACGTCGCACTGTCCACCGGTCCGGACACGGACGGGGCCCTCGTCCTTTCGTGTGTCGGTGACTTTGCACAGCAAACGACGACCATCGGAGAACGAAACGAACTTCCGCCCGGCACCGGAAGGGGTTTGTTGCAACCGTTCTCGAGCACCTATTCGCTCAAGTACCTGGCCCTCTTCTCCAAGAGTTCGAGTCTCTCTTCGTCGCTGACGATTTACATGTCCTCGTCCCAGCCGCTCGTGCTCTGTTTCCTGGTGGGAAGTCTGGGCAACATCAAATTCTTGCTGAGTCCCATTGACACTGATACAGAGTAACCGAACGTCATGACGACCCATCCACAGATCATTCAAGACACGTACCAGGATCTCGACGTCGACGACGGCGGCTCTGAACGCGAGCCGGATGTCGAGTCCCAGGAACGAGTTCCCGAGGCCGTGCCCAGTGCCGTGCCCAGTGCCGTACCGAAAGCCGTACCGAATGCCGCGTCCAACGTCGCGAGGTTGACCAGGCCGTTGTCGAGGGAGAAGAGCGCGGACGGTCTCTGGACCGCGTGGACGACAGATCCGAAGTTGGTGAAAAGCATCGTCAACATCGTGCGTCCGGCGGTCGTGGACGACGTTCGGGCGATGAGCAAGGGACGCGTGGTCTGGAGGAACATCGCCACCGCAAGTGAGACGTTAGGACGGGTTTCCATGGCGTCATCGACCGTTCTGGCATTTGCAAGTGCCAGTGAAGTGGCGGACCAAGACGAGTCGCGAATCCTCGGATTCGTGGCGGGTGCGGTGGGAACTCTGGGAATGGTCCTGGGCGGATTGGCCAACTTCGCTCGAACTCAGAGCATCGAGCGAAGCGAAGCGATCAATCTCATCCTCCAGCACGCGGACATCGAGAATATGCCGGATATCAATACGACGTTGGTCGTGAATGACGACGACGCTTAGTCGTACATGAACAGGATGACGTGTCCCGTGCAAATGCAACACACGCCCATGAGTGCCGTCGTCCAGGAAACGTTACTCATCGTATTCGTTCCATCCGTCTTGTTCGTGAAGAACGTCCCGGCGATCAGGATGACGAGCCCAACGAGGAGCAACCCGAACCCGGTACTGTTGGCCTGTGAAACGATCGAAAATGACTCGGCCATATGTTTTATATACTACTACTCCAGCATTTTGTTTGCAACACCGCTCGTCAAGACGATACACACTCCCAATACAAGAAGAAGGATGGTTGTCGTGTACGTTCCTTCTCCGTCCGCGAGAGATTTAGATGCATTGTGTGTGATCCACATGCCGATGACCGCACACGTCGTGGAGACGATGATCGGGATGACTGCTCCCATGAACAACGACGGGTTGGTTGTCTATACCAAATGAGAAATATTATTATCTCCACAAGGTATTATACAAGATGAACTTTTACGGTGGCTACGGTGGATCTGGAGGCGCTGGATCTCAGTCCTCCATGATGATGATTTCTTCGTTCTCTGCCATTTGCGGATGCCTGTTGCTGGCAGTGGTGGCATTCATGATGATGGGCGGAGGCGCCAAGGAGAAGGAGACGACGACTGCCGCGCCGATCGTTACCACTGGGGACCGGGATGATGAGGTCGAGACCAGTGACCTCTCCGGAGCCCGTCTCTTGACGGTCGGGGCGAAGTCTCTCATGGTTGAGGGAGACTCCTGCGGGAACGGGACCATTGCCTTCTCCGAGTCGAAGGACGATAAGTGGCTGTGGAAGTTGCACTCTGCAGGAACGTGGAATTCCTACCCTACGTACTACATCGAGTCGTTTTACAAGAACTTCTCATCAGCGTGCGATGAGCGGTGGCTGACTGCGCCGACCGGGTGCAATAGCAAGCCGTATCTGAGCAAGCGCGAGAACGGTCCTCGTCAGAAGTGGGTATTGGTCAAGGACGGGACCGGCTACCAGATCAGGAGCCTGGCGTGTTCGCAGTCGCGTTTCGCTCGTCAATCCCTCATGGTCGGACAGAGCGGGAATGCACCATTCTTTACCGACGGTGCATCTGGAAGCACGTTCTCGATCGACAGCGAGTAAATAACGTCCACGACGTCATTGTCGTTGGCGTCGACGTGAAGACCGTGTACGGTGCCGTGCGGTGCGGTGCCGTGCGGTGCCGTGCACTGAACACTTTTTTTTTACGTGTTCATGTCAATAGTGGTGACATGAACGTCGTCAATACGTCCCAGACGATATCGTTACTGGAACTCCATGCCTTCATTTTCGTCGCGTTCACGACCGCGTACGTCGTCATGGACTTCAAGCGGCACTTCGACGCAGCGCCTTCCAACGTCATCTACTTTTCGACGAGCATTCATACCGGCGTCGGTGCCGGTGACATCGTTCCCATCACGGGCGAAGGAAAGGCTGTGGTCACGTTCCATATGCTCCTGAGTTTCATCGCCACACTGCTCGTTCTCCAACGCATCTAGACCCTATACCATATAGGGCCCACGAGGATGAGGCATAGCGACGTAGACCCTATACCCGACGAGGCATAGCGACGTAGACCCTACATCCTATACCCTATACCCACGAGGATGGGTATAGCCACCTATACCCTACGACGGGACATCGACGGGAATCCGAACGCTCCACGGTCTCGTCTCCCGCGGATGACGTGAGACGATATCCAGAACACCTCCGCCGCACTCCCAGCCCAGTGGACGCGCGAGACACTCGTTTGCGCTACGAGCGCACGAGTGCGCAACGAGCGCACCCATGACCGCACCCCTTCCGCGTGCGGTCGAGTCTCTCCCGTCGTCCACGACCCCGGGAAACGCGGTGGTCGGTCTATTCTATTATGTACGGTGTAGTATACGAAATCTCATCATGCTTGGAATGGTTCTCATCTTCCTCGGCATAGCAGCCATCGTCTTCGGTGCCTACCGCATGGGTGCCTCGACGTGTGACGACGACGTTCTCATCCGTGACAACGAACGTAACACATCCTTCGTGGTGATCGCGATCGCTCTCATGTTCGCGATGAGTGGTGTCCTGATGCTCGTGAGCGGGACCGCTAACCCGTTCGACGCACTGACTCCCGCCTCCCCGTCCACCGGTAAGAACATGTAGGGTAGGTTGGACCCGGACGACCGCATACCCTGGTGACCATCGTATGATCAAGACGATGCAACGCCATACGTCCATACGTCCATACATATGTACGTATATACGTACGTATGACGAACGCCCCAAGGGGATCGTCATACGTACGTACGTGAGCATACCGGCGCGACCACCAGCGGTCCTTCTGGTCGTGGGTGACTGTGTGCGGTGATCAACGTGCGCTACAGTCGAATACGTCTCTGCATGGTCCGCATCTTGGTCCATCGCTTCCTCTGATCAATACGATCCCATTGGACACGCGCGGGCGACGCGGGGACCGTCCCTGGCCGTATGCGGTGCGTCATGAGATATGCGCACATGCGTGATCAGTTTGCGCACGACCTTTCCAGCAGTCGGGAGAACGTCAGGATGCGCGGACACGTACCTGACGTCCACACCAAACGTCCCGACGACCGGGAAACGTCATCGGACCGGCCGACGTGACGCGATGCCGAGTCACGCGCAGTGCAGAAATTTCTGTCGACTTGCGCACGACCTTTCCAGCAGTCGGGAGAACGTCAGGACGCGCGGACACGTACCTGACGTCCACACCAAACGTCCCGACGACCGGGAAACGTCATCGGACCGGCCGACGTGACGCGATGCCGAGTCACGCGCAGTGCAGAAATTTCTGTCGACTTGCGCAAGACCTTTCCAGCAGTCGGGAGAACGTCAGGACGCGCGGACACGTACCTGACGTCCACACCAAACGTCCCGACGACCGGGAAACGTCATCGGACCGGCCGACGTGACGCGATGCCGAGTCACGCGCAGTGCAGAAATTTCTGTCGACTTGCGCAAGACCTTTCCAGCAGTCGGGAGAACGTCAGGACGCGCGGACACGTACCTGACGTCCACACCAAACGTCCCGACGACCGGGAAACGTCTTCGGACAGACAGACGTGACGCGATGCCGAGCCACGCGCTTCGAGAAATTTCGCGTTCAAATACTTTCGTTCCGAATGGCTCGATACGTGTTCCTCGTCGCGTCTCGTCGCGCAGACATATACGTTCACATGTTGTCGACGTGGTGTCGGGATCACGTCGAGAATAGGGACGGTACATGTTGCAAAACGGCGTGACACGTTCTCGAACGAAAATTCATTTTTAAACTCTGCGTCTTCTGCGTCTTCGTCGGGGCCATGTTGTCCGGCTCCGTCCATAACGATAGTCCAACCGTCCCAGAATGCGTCACCATCGACCTGACACGCCCGCCGGAAGTCGGAGATGACGTGGACTTGAGTCAAAGTGAAAATCGCGCGTGTCCGACGTGTTCGTTCGAGGCGGTATCCCTGTCGCTGTTCGTCGCGTGTGGACACGCCTTCTGTCAGGATTGTGTTGATTCGTGGACGGTGAACGGGCGGTGTCCCCGTTGTCCGTGGACCGGTGGGCATATCCGTCTCTTTTGCCAAATCTGTCCCGTGTGCCACGCAGACCATGCCGTCGGTCCACTCGCCGACGTGAAAGCACTGGTACCGTGTGGACACACGGTATGCTCATCGTGCTTCGAGGAAGTCGAGGTGTACGATCGGACCGAAAAGTATGTCAAGTGTCCAGTCTGTCGTCAATCCGTCACTGACCAGGTGAAAATCAAACTGTAAATCAAACTGTATATATAACACAACGCCACGCGGAAAGAAACGTAAGAGATCTGTGAGGGGCATCAATGCGAATCCGAGACCGCACAAAAAGCGCCATGCGATGTGAGTGCATCATCCATCGACTCGCGCTGATGATGATTTAATTTCCGGTGTATGGATATACCTATCGCATGTCGTACCACACACCGTCCAGCGTCCTGATCAAGTTCCGCAAACTCGGATGGCAGTGGCAGAGCCTGGTTCTGTTGGCCGTTCTCCACAACGTAAAGTTTTCGTTGCCGTCCACCCACGCGGCACGTCAGGTCTTGGACGCGATCCAGTCCCTGTCGACGACAAACAGAAACGCGATGAAAACCATGCTCCGCAGGGAAGAGAAGATCATGTCGAATCGGTCGATGAGCAACAACCGGAACGCGGTGAGGAAGCGCAGGAATGGGAACACGCGTACACTTTCCACCTCGAACAGGACCCGGACGACGACTGTGCCGCGTCGGAAGCGTCCCGATAACATGGCGGGCGGCGTGCCTCTGTCTGGTCCCTTGCCGAAGTGGTACTACGGTCACCTTGTGTGAGGATGATGTTTACATCGTCATCATTTTCGACAAACGGGACACGATAAGGCGCTCTTTTGTTTCCACAACTGGAAGCATTTTCTGTGCATGGCTTGTTTGCAGCACGGCATGGTGACTAAGCCCCTCGGCGTCTTGACGTCATCGGAACACACGATACACACTGGTCTGTTCCCCTTGGCGTCCCCGGACGAACTTAACGACCGCAACTCACACTCGAAACACAGTCCATGAAGGTCGTCCGTTTTGACCAGGTTCCGATGACATTCGCAGATGCAGACGTTATAGTAATAGTTGAGCGTATCCTTGACCTCGTCTGCATCTTCGGCTCGTGCTTCCCGGGACACGACCAACGTATCGAATACGTAGTCGCCTGCCTCGTCGGGTGCACATGCGTACTCGCGGTCCAAGAGACGTTTGAGGTACTCGCCCTTATCCTCGGCCGGATCGTGTGGTACCACTACTTCGAAGGTCATCACCGCGTCCGTGCTCTCAGACGTCGTTCTGACCATGAACTCCAGATCCTCCGCTCGGTTCTCGAATGTAATGGCTTCCTCGTTTCGGTGAAGGGATCTGAGCGTCGTCAAAAGTCGCTCATTCGAAGGAATGAATGGATCGTTTTGGAATTTGAGGAAAGGAATCGGCCTGACGCCATCGTCGTCATCGTCGTCGTCGTCATCGTCGTCGTCGTCGTCTTCATCGTCGTCACACACGTCGTCATCCGCTTCCATCGTTTGTGCGTCTACTGTGTCCTCGTCTTCCTCCTCTTGCTGGTGCTTCGTCGGTGACGTATCGGTTGTTTCCATTTGAATGTCCATGTGGACATCGCTCATCGTGACTTCAGAGCGTGCAAGATATTTCCGTGGGACAAAAACGTTCACAAGTGTACGTCTACAATACGATGAAGATACTTGTGTACGTGTTGTGTCCGACGGAAGATGCGTTTGTCGCCGCCTCGGATGAATATGAACCGTTTGAGTGGGCGAAACCCATCATGTTGCCGCAGGATCAACCGTACCTTGAGAATCACATGTACGTTTCGTACTTGATGCAGCACGAATCGACGTGGATGGACGTCGACTGGGTGGGATGTATCGCCTGGTCGGCCTCGAAGAAACAGCCGCACGTGAAACACGTCGCCAAAGTGTGTGCTGACGCGTCCTCGAACGACTCGGATTTCGTGGCGCTCATGTACCGCGGTGACCCGCTCGTTCGAACGGCAGAGCATTGGCACCCGGGATTCACGAGCGCGTGGAGAGTGGCGTGGGCGTGCATCGGTTGGAACGATACGGAGATGGTGGTATCCGACGCCATTCCGTCGTTCTACTGTAACTACTGGGTGAGCAGTCCTGCCATCATGCGGAAGTATTGTAGGATGATGGCATACTTCGTGCAACAGATCGATGCATCGCCTGACGTTCGTAGGGTGTTGTGGAAAGACAGTGGCTACCATGAACGGGGGACGGAGATTGCAAAGATGACGACCGACGAGTGTCTGGACAGGTTCGGCGTCGAGTACTACCCGATGGTGATCTTCGTCATGGAACGAATGATTTGTCTCTTCGCGTCCAAGGTTGCCAAGAACATCGTCGCGTTACGGTGAACGCGTATACTGTATGGATATCTGGTCGAATGACATGTCACGTTGACGGGACCGCTGATGCCTGGTCGAACAGTGCCAACGCTTTGGCGTCCACCAGAAACCACGTTCCGCCGCCGACGCCTCGGTCCTCGATGTCGACGAACCGCGAGCCGTGTGAGGACCGAATCACGACGGTTTCGTCTTCCTGCGGTGACAATGAGACCGCATAGGGATGTCCCCCCTCGACGTGGACCGCGAAGCCTTTTTCGGGCGGTTCGAACGTCGCTTTCACGCGAACGATCCCCTCTCTGTCATACGATATGTAGACACCCGTCTCGTTTCTGATCTTCCCGGAGGGGAACAGTTTCCAGAGTTGGTTGGGAGAACCCGTGTACTCCTCGAGTACCAGGTTGCCGTGACGTGCGGTCAAGGCGCGTGTGTCGCGCGTCGTCCTGAACGTCTGTTCGTGGAGGATACAATACGTTTTGTCCTGATCGATGATCATACGATTACAGTACACTGTATATAATCTCGCGCTATAAGAATATCCTAGACATTCATGAATTCCATCACCGCATCACCCGCCCTCGGCATGTCGACGACTTTTCCTCCGTCGCTCGACGGGACCATGAACGATCCCCCGACGTTTCCGTCATCCCTTCCAGCGTCCCTTCCACCGTCCCTTTCAGACGCCACATCGTCTTCCATGCCGGGGACCACCAGTCCGGCCGTGTCCATGGCGTCCGTGCCGTTGACCCCGATGACCACGCTTCCCGCGACCACCGTCGCTCCGAATGATGGGGGGGGACGCGTTATGAGCGCCGTGGAACGGTACGTGATCGTGATCGCCCTGGCGATTGCCGTCGTCCTCGCTGGTATTGCCGTGAGCATGTCCACTCGACTCCGATGAGATTAGCACTTCCATCGCCGCGAACACTGAAGACACGTGACGAACGTGGTCATGGGTTCGTCTGCGCTCCTGGTCTGTAGTTGATAGTATTGGGTTTTCTTCGATTTGCAACGGTGACATTGGAACGCTCCGTCTGGTGCATTGTCGACGTTGAGCGAGGACTCTTTCCGGAGCCGTTTGAGGGCGACCTCTTGCATGATTGGCGTCCACAGTTGTGGGAACATATCGTACGGTTCTGCTTGGACGAGCCACGAGTACGTGATTTGTTTCTTGATCAGACGTGTCCACAGGTCTGGGTTCCTCGGGTTGCACAGGTTGATTTGCATGCTCAGGATCTTTTGGGTGTAAACTTGTTTGAAGTGTGGATTCGACCAACTGGGAACGATGTGCAAGGCGTCCGTCGCATGACGAATGCACCAGTTGAATACACGCGTCTCTAACGCGGCGGCGTTTTCCGCGGAATGATCATCATTCGAATGTTGATTGGCAGGATTCGAATGATTCGAATGAATCGAATGATTCGCGTTGTCCACGTGGTTCTTGTGATCAAATACTCTCCGGACTAAGAAATCTCTTGCCCGTTCGCGCATTTAAAGTTATATTTGTCATTGTTTTTTCACCGAGTTACCCAATACAGTAAAGAGTACACACAGGACGACGAAGAGTCCTGAGAGACCCATACCCACAACGGGCATGAACGAGATGAGGATCATGCTCGCCGACGAGAGAACGACCATGGACGACGAGGTACCGTACGTGACGTTGGATTTGCATCCCGGTTCAATGTTCGGGCCGAAGAAGGTGTACTTTTGTTTTTCGATTCCACATACTTGATTGGCGACGCCCAGAATCCCCAGTCCCGGTAGAAGTCCCGACATACAGTGTATAATTACAGACGGCAATATTATCGTCTGTAGTGTATAATGCCGCCGAAAGCCCCGCCTCCCCCGCCGCCAATGCCGGTGGCAACCCCCTCGGGGTCGTTGCAGACGGTCGGGCCTCCGACCATCAACTTTGGCAAAGTCGTGCGATCGCGTCCACAGACGAGGAAGAACAACGCCGCGAGGAGTGAGAAGACTGGTGTACAGAAAGGTGTACAGAAAGGTGTACAGAAAGGTGTGCCTCCTCTCGTCCGCAAAGTGAGGAAGATCGTGGAGGTTGGGTCGCGGACCGAGTATGCGTCGTCTCGTAGCGTCCAGAGTTTCGTTCGAGATCTGGAGAAGAGTACGACTTCCGACGGCGGGATGAAGATGTTGGTCGTGGAGATGATGATTAAACAGAACTTCTCGTCTTTCATCGATACCATCCGGTTCCGACAGGTCAATGACGGTTCGGGTGAGAGTCGACGTACGTCGTCCTGGTCGTATTACGCCTGGACCGATGCCCGCGTTGACGAACGAGGTACCGTCGTGGTCCCCCTCACGGCCGAGGCCGTTGCCACCAACAGGTTCGTCACCGAGGTGGTTACCACGTTGGGCAAATCGGTGACTCGGAACATGTTGTTCCGTCCTCTGGAGGTGACGAAAGCCCAGTTGAAGAACAAGAACACCAGTCGTGCCGAGTTTCTGCAGCGGTTGGATGGACACATCAAGGGTCTGGTCCGCAAGATGGAGCCCCTGGTGAAAGATATCGTCGCCGTCCACGCCAAACTCATGGTCATGTTCCCCGAACTGGTATCCTCATCCGCCTCGAAGAACGTGACGAATGCTCAAATAACCAGATGGACGAAGGAGTTGATGTCGAAATTGGTCTCCAACCCCAAGGAGAAACGGCACTTGGATACGCTGCGCACGAATCTGCGCAAGATGAGCATGACCACCCTGCAAACGTACATCCGTTCGAGTGATGATGCGGGTGCAAAGACCATGTTCGCGCGGTACGAAAAAGCGTTCGGTGCCTTTGACGCCGCCGCGACGGTGCTCCGGGACGCGTTGGATGTTCCTGCGCAGTTCAAGAAGATCAGGAAGAGTATGATGGATGCGTTTTCGTACATCGAGCCGGCCGTGCGTATAAATGTCGTCCAGAATCTGGTCGCGTCGAGCGGCACGGAACGCGCCAACCAGGTCATCGAGACCATTCTGGCCACGTATAAAGGTGAAATGGAGGAGATCGTGGCGTGGTTGCCGAAACGTCTCCAGGAAGAAGCCGTAGAAGAAGTCGTCTCCGCCCCGGTATCAGCGTCGTCAAGAACGTCGTCAACGTCGTCGTCAACGTCGTCACCAACGTTACCGTCGACGCCGATGAGAACCGTGTCGCGTCCGACGGTGACGCAGGCTGCGCGCGATGTGGTTCAACTGAACATCACCATCGGATCGGACGAACGTGCTTTGCGCGAAAGCGAAGCACGGATCAGGAAACTGGAACGTGACCTGTCGAAGCGTACGGCCGAACTTCTGGAGGCTCGACGTGCTCGATCACGCACTCGGAATACCGCCGTGACGCCAACGTCAAAGAAATCGTCGGGTTGGTTCAAACTTCGTGCGCAGCGCGATGAGGCGCTCCGCGTTCGATCAACGATACGAACCCAGTTGCAGAAACACAAACACCAGTTGGAAAAGAGCAGGTATACGCTGTTGGGTGTGGCGCTTGCGGCGTCACTGGCGGTGACTTTCACCGCGTCAACCCGTCGGTCCAAGTTGGACAAGTTGGACAAGTTGCCTCGGATGTCTCCGTCCAACATCAATTCGTTCAAAAGACGATCGAATTCCGTCACGATGAATACCATGATGCGTCAGTCGACCGTTCCCGTGAACTCGATGTACCGAATGGTCGCGTCGGTACCCGGCAAACTACCGGCGGCGACGATGACTGCGCGAACGAAGACCCTGAAGTCGCCAACGTCGTCTCGTGGAGCACTGATCACGGTCGCACAACCTCCCATTGGTTTCACGCCTCGTCCGATACCGGTGCCCAACGCCGGGTACGATGATCCGAGTGTGTTGACCGTGGGGATGATCGCTGCTGCGACCTTGGGACTCGGAAAACTGGTGAGGAAACTGCGTCGTCGTCTGTCGGAGAGAACCGACGAATCTCCAAACGTTTCGAATAATGCTTCGAATAAGGCTAACAGACGTCCCCCCTCGAGGTCTTCTCCGTCTGGTCAGTCTTCTCAGCCGAAGTCAGACCAGCCGACTCGACGTCCGGCTCGCCGCGCAGGGCAGTACGGTTTGGGGCCGTGGCTCACGAATAGTAATAATAATATGAATATCAAGAACGCGGGAACGAGTGCGCCGAGGAGCGAGGCGTCCAGACGCATCAAGGCCATTCTGTTGCGCATGCAGAAAGCCGACGCGATGAACCGGACACGACGAGCCAAATTGCGTGCGAGACGGTAAAGACGTTGAAGACGTTAAAGACGTTACATGTACATGTAAATCAAGAAGACCGTTCGACGAATTGGGCAAAGGCCACGTGGCCGTTTTCCCTTGCGACGTCTGCTGCCGTCCGTCCCCTCGTATCGGTGATGTGGGTATCGATGCCCGCGTCGAGAAGGAGTTTGGCGATGTCCATATTTCCGTGTACGGACGTATGATGAAGCGCGGTCCATCCGTCGTTGTCCTGTGCGTCGAGATACAGATGACGAGCCGTTTGGTCCCGATGGTGGCGAACGGTTTGCTCGTGCATACACATACTTCTGTTCTTTCAAACGATTTCAAAGTACAGAGGTCCATCCGTCTGGGTACCCCATAAGAAACTCGACAAAGTTGCCGCTCAAACGAGCGCCTCGATCCGTCAACGTGTCTACTTCGAAACGGACCTGGGTGGACAGGTCCCTGGTGGACCGAGTGGTCAAATAATTCGACGGGCCGAATGAGTTGGCTCGCGGCGTGGCCCAATGTGTCATGGGTTTCGGTTCGACGAGGATGGGAAGACGTAGTTTGGGACCGGGGGGTACGGGTGATTGGTACGCGTGCGGGTCCAGGACGATGTTTCGTGGCGGGTGTGTTTCCTTTGTAAGGGAAATGTACCCGTCTGTCGTCCGATCAAGAGACCACGACCGACGATTCAATGCGATGGAGACGTCGTTGTTTGCCGTCCACAGATTGATGAACATGCGCATGGCCACGCACGGAACGAGGGAGTTACCGAGTAAAAAGTTGCGTGCCCTGTCATCTGTCGGTCCCGTGCGTTCGGGTTCACGGTCTTTCGACCAATCAAACATGTGGACACCGCCAACAACGCCGTGCTTCGTTTCCAGGACGTGGAACGGAGTATCCCTTCTGACGGCCAAACACCACCAACGATGCCGTTGGTGAGGTGCCCCGAAATCGCTGGCCCGCGTATCGCTCCACCTGACGACGTAATTCATGTCGCGGAACGAGTTCATGATCTCGTCAAACGCGGTATAATTCACGATATTGGCCACGTTTTCCATGAAGACGAAGGAAGGACGACCTTCGTTCGTCAGACGGATGAGTTCGTGGACCAGTGCGCTCCGACTGAGCCCTTCGGTACGTTGACCGGGTTCCATCTCGCGCCGGAGTTGGATACCCTCCCGAGGTCCCATTTTAGAAAAGTCGACACACGGGAACCCTCCAACGATCATGTCCACGTCCCCCGGACCCAAGGTCACGGACCTGACGTCTTCGTGGATGGGGACGTTGGGAATGTTGCCGTCGTCCATCCGGGCTCGAAGCACGGTCCTTGACCTTTCTTCGATATCGCAGAACGCCGTGGTTTCGAATCCGAACGGTCTGAGTGCCAAATGGAACCCCCCGATCCCACTGAACAAATCCAGTGTCTTCATGGAGCGAGTAGAGATGGGACTCGTCCGCGCACCCTATACCCCGACTGCATAATGTGCATGTCAAAAACCTCCCGTCAATGGAACCGGTATCTAGATGTTAGATGTCTTACGCTTTCTTTTTGAGGAACGAAACCATACTCTCGGCGCCGCTATCGAATATATCGTACTTCTTGGCGGCGCAAATATCAAAATTGATGCCCGAGACGCCTTCGGGCGTGGTCAACTTGACGATATCCGTCGTCACACCTCGCCGCCTCGGGATCATGTGCGACTGTGAATGAATCATCGTATCGACGACCGTGCCGAGGTACGTGTCCAGTGACCATTCGTTGTTACGAGTGGATGCGCTGAAGGTATCGAAGCGTAATCCCAAGATTTTGGTGCATCCGTACGTGTCCATTGCCCGTTCCACCGGGAACGGATCGCTGATGGCACCGTCACAAACGTACTCACCGTTCAATTTGTACGCGCTGAAGAGCAACGGGACGGAACAGGAGATGCGCAGGGCATCGAATACCGACATGGACGGTGTTCTCACTGCGTCAAAGATGACCGTCGTGCCGTGGTGGAGGTTGGTGCCCAGGACCGATAAGACGACGTCACGTTCGTCGTGAATGTCCTTGAACGTGACGTCTTTGTCGACGATGCTCGCGAGGAAGGTCTCGAGCGAGTTGCCGTTCTCCAGTCCAAACATGGTGCTGAGCATGTGGAGACGAATATCTTTCTTGTACGTGAACGGGATCACGAACGCATCCATTGCGTCTCGCGGCGAGTGACCTAACGCGAGCATGGCCGCGACCACGGCACCCGCACTGCTCCCGACGAAGTACCGGACGCTCTCGAACGATGACGGGAAATGGGTATGTAAGACGTGCAGGGCACCCAGATGAGCGATTCCTCTGACGCCTCCGCTCGAGAGGACGATGCTGTCGTATTTCGGACAAGCACCGTGCATGGGTTCGATGACCAGTTTGGACTCGGGGGGGCGCGTATCGTTCGGCATCTTCCCGGCGGTCCCCTTGGACGAGGAGAGGTTCTTGCCCTTCACGTGTGGAAAATGAAACGCTCTCGTTTGAAACCGTTTCATTGAATACAATTGTGTGGTACCACACATCATCATCATGGACACAAACAGGAGATCAATGAGTCAACTCAACAGGGTATATGTACTTAGCAGTCGAGTTTCTTGCGCAGCGGGTCGGCGTCAAAGGTGGACATCAGCCACGGGCTGAGTTGGTCGTCCCGCTTGATCGGCGGATCTGCCCGGAGCGACATGTTAGGATTTTTCAACGATCCCGTGACGGTGTTCTGTCCGATGAGTTGGGACGCTTCCAGGAAGTTCTTCTGGTTGAGGGCATCGCGAGGAGCAAACTCGCTCCAGTCATCGGTCTTGGGACCGCGCGTCGGCAGGAGGTCGGTGCTCACGCCGAACGCCTGGGGGACCTTTGGCTCGGCGCCAGAAGGTTGCGGTGTCATTCCGGGACCCGCGCCGGCCGGATTCGGCGGCAGGGTTTCGTAGAGGTAATCGCGAGCGTCCCAACTCTCAAAGTTCTCCTTGCCTTGCTTCCATCCGGTGTAAATGTTCCAGATCACACACAGGATTGCGACGGCCAACACGACGCGAATAATCTTCTGAGTGTTGTTCATTCGAGGTTATATAGGGTTACAATATAAAAAGTTGCACGACGCTCGACGCGTCCAGAATCAGAGGGTTTCTGCCAACATCTCGTCATCGCACCGTTCCTGGGCGAGATGAGAGAGCAGGTCCTTGGATACGCCGGCGTGACGGGCGTCCTCCTCGGGGTCGAACAAGTACATATCTTCCGTGTTCTCGATGCTCCTGATCACGGTGACGGTCCATGGGATACCGAACTGTGTGCGCGTGAAGATAGCGTGTGGACACGACAGGACGACCCTGACTCTCGTCCCCGTTCCGACGGATACTTTACCTCCCAGACCCTCGTCGATTTTCACCGTCAACGTCTTCGAGTCGGGGTCGACGAACCGCTTGAAACTCGTCTCCAGGAACTCGTCGGTGACGTCGGACCCGAACCACGATTCCTTGTTCTTCTTGGTGGCGTCGAGGAGGGTCTCCTCCAACTCCCTGAACGCCGATAAATGCGTGGACTTCATTTTGAAGGTGGCGTACGCTTGGAGTTCCTCGTCATCGTCGAAGAGCGCGGTCTGGAGTCGCACCGTCGGCGAGAGAATGTACAGCGGCGTCCTCATCTTGAGGACGAAGACGTCTCCTTGACGGTCCAGGGACTGATCGAACGTCGTGTTCTCGATAGACGTCCACTTGCTCACCCGCTTCCGTTTGCCCGACGCGGCAACAGCAGGTCCTTGGACTGGTGGCGTCTCGTCGTCCACCGAGTCCACATGGTCCTGAGGGGGAACGTCTTGAGCAACCCCATCGTCGTGACCGTCGTTGCCGCCGTGACCGTCGTGACCGTCGTTGCCGCCGTTGCCGTCGTGACCGTCACTCGCAACGTTGGTGGTCTCGTAGGGTACGTCTTCGATGGTACCGTCAACCCCCGCGGCGTGTGACGTGTGCGTGGTCTCCGTGTTTCCCATGATGTGGTGTCGCGTCTAGTACTTTCGTTAAAACGCTAAAATATTAAGACTGAAAATACGCGTCGAGGATGAGAACAACTTATAGGAACGCTTGTCCCGCGTTCTCCTTGTCATCGTCATCGCCGGTTCCCATGGTTTCGTCTTCCTCTTCCTGGAAGGCGAAACCGTTGACGCCCGCCGGCCTCGAGATGATCTCCAACTGTAATATACGCAGGGAGATGCCGAATGACTTGTTCACGATCCAAAACGACGGTTCGACGATGGCACGGACCAACGCACCCTTGGTGATCTGGTCCATGTCGACGCGTTCGTGCTGTTCGTCGTAAATCTCCGAATACCCGGTGACCTTGAGCCTGACCGTCGGTTGGTATTTGGGATCGGAGGGATCACGGACGCTCGGACGGTGGAACTCGGAAAGGATCTCTTTGCTCATCTCTTTCCCAAACCACTCGGTCGAACGTTCCTGTGCGACCGTGAGCAGGTGTTGGTCCATCTCCCTGAGTTTTGTGAGGAAGAAATCCAGTTTGGGGTTCTCCTCGCGTCCGTTGAAACTCAAATCGAGAGAGAACGACGAGGCACCCGTATTGGCGTCATCGAAACGGGACAGGCCGAAGATGGCGCGCATGGGCGGCGTTTGAACTCGAACCTTTTGCTTGTTCGCCTGATTGATGTAGACAATCTTCTGCCCCTTACTCGATTTTTGGAGGGGTGAGAACAGCATTTGATTCGCTGGGTCGAATTTGGAGTGCAGGATGATTGCCGAAGAGTTCGCCATGATGTGTGCGTGTGGTGTCGAGAGTTGTAACTAGAATAAGTTCTAGATTCTGATGGGTCTAGACCCTCATATTTGTCGTCTTCTTTGACTTCCCGTTCTTCTTAGGGATCTTCATCCTCTCGAACGCGGCCTTGACGTTGGGGTTCTGCATCATCTTCTTCCCCTGGTTGTACCTGCTCTTGAAGACGTAACGGTACTTTCCGTTTCCGACGGACAGACGCAGAATATCCTTCTTGGTCTTTCCTCCCTTTGTGACATCGGCATTTCCCTTCCAGACGGCAGACTTTTCTCCAACAATCTTGGCCATTTCGTGATAGGTACCTGATTCGGTACTGTGTGCTTAGATAATTTCGCCAAAGTCCTCGAACTCCATGAACTCAGTCGATGTATTCCACCTCGTCGTCATCGTACTCGTCACCCTCTGACTCGTCATCCTCCTCGTCGTCCGATGAACATTCCAGCGACGTGCCCCAAGACGAAAGTGGCGACTCGTCACATTCGCCATCGTCATCGTCCGACGCAGACGCGTCACTGTTGTTGTCAGTCATGTTCTCACTGCTATCACTGCCATCACTGTCGTCGCATCGACTGCACGACCCGGAACTCGACGACGGTGAATACGACGGATCGATTTCCTCTTCCTCGTCGGGCCACGGCGCTTGGTCCCGTGTGACATCGAGACGGGGGACGACGATGACTCGTCGCGGCCGCGGCTGATCTCTGGGGTGTGCGTTGGTCCTCATTGAGCCGCCTCAAGATAAATACCATCCGGATTTCGCGCACGCTTCCTGCGGAGAATCGGCGACAATTATTATCATTGCACAGACTACCTTTTGGTCTAACACACACACACACACATACATACATGTCTGGCGGTTTGTACGTTTGCTTCTAGCACTGGTACCAGATATCTCGTCGTCGACACATCCAACGGATCTCTGACATTCTACTGCTCACACACTGTGCAGGCTTCAACTCGTTGCGTACGGTTCTCAGGGTACGTGACGCTCCTCATACGATTATGACCGCCCCGCCTCACGCACCACGAACATGACCAACTACTGCACTTCGCTCGTACCGATCCAATGTAGATATTTACCTGACCGGGAACCCCTCCATTTCCTTCTGGAAGTCGGTGTACAAGAGGTAAGTTCTGAATGAATGCGCCTCAACGACAATGTCCATCAACACATCTCTGTTACCCACTCACTCCCGTCTCTCATTATCCTTTGCAGGTACACGTCGTTTGCTCTTGAGTCGATCCAGACCACGTTCAGTGGCTCTGTCGGCTTCAATAAGCGTGTCACCGTGACGATTCCCCGCAATGGGGATCTGCTCCACACCTGTTTCCTCGAGGTGACCCTCACCAAGAACTCCACGGCATCCTTCTACCCTGCCGAGCAGTTTGTCAAGGAGGTCGAACTGGAGATTGGTGGCCAGAAGATCGACAAGTACACGTCCGACTGGTCTCGTCTGTTCAGCGAGATCTATCACAGCAGTGATGAGAAGGCCGGGTACAGGCGTCTTACCGATTTCGACCAGCCGGCTGCCGGATCTGATGTCGGCGTCAGCAAGCGTTTCTTCCTCCCCCTGACGTTTTTCTTCTGCCGCAGCCCATCGCTGTCGCTGCCCCTTGTGGCCCTGCAGTGTACGTGCCCTATTCCTCCCAACTGTGACCCGATACCTCAACGTCCCGACAACAACTCACACCGTCGTCTCTCTATGACCAACCCCTGCAGATCATGAGGTCAGGCTCAACTTCACCTTCGAGTCCGGCCCGAACATGGCCCTCAACGGCGTCGACTCGAGCGTCGAGCCGACCGCGACGCTGTACTGTACCTTCGTCTACCTCGATAGTTCTGAGCGCAAGCGTTTCTCGCAGCAGGTGCGTTATTTTACTCGATCCTCTGTCATTATTTGCGCCCACATCGACCATGAACCCCATCGCTCACACATCAAATTTTCAACTTCTGCAGAGTCACGAGTATTTGATCACTGTCGTCCAGCACACTGGAGCAGAGACCATTGCTCCGGGCGCGACGTCTCGTACGTCTAACCTGAGGTTGAACTTCAATCACCCGGTCAAGACTTTGGTATGGGGCATCAAGGGAGATCTCCACGGAGAGTTCACAACTGGACCGCGTGGAACCGATATCGATCGGTACGCTCCTCTCCAGTCCGCGAAATTGCAACTCAATGGGCACGATCGCATGGACGAGCGCACTGGTGCATACTTCAACCAGGTCCAGCCATGGGAGCATATCAAGACCAAGCCGGCCAGTGGCGTGTATCTGTACAGTTTCAGTCTGAAGCCGGATGAGCAGATTCAGCCATCCGGCAGTGTGAACCTTAGTAGGATCGACAATGCTACTCTTGTGCTGACAACGAAGGCTGGAACTGCCGCCAACGTCGATGTTGCACTCGATGAGAACACCACCCTCGTCGACGCTGCCAACCTGACGTCCGCGCTGGTCTATGCCGAGTCATACAATGTCCTCAGGATTCTTTCGGGAATGGGAGGACTCGCCTACTCTTCGGTACGTGTCATTCGCTCACTTGTCATTCGCTCACTTGTCATTCGCTGTCGCACTCGCTCTCGCTCTCGCTCTCGCTATCGCTCTCGCTATCGCTGTCGCACTCACGCTCGCACGCACATTCCTTCTCTTTGCAGTAATTCAATTATGGACGACGATGGAACGTTTACTCATTGGACACATGCATAATACTAATACTACAATAGCGACATGACGACTACGAATCAACACTGCACACAACTAACGAACGAATGACAACCCAAAAAAGGCTTCGGCCACCAGTTTGTCGTACAAACTGGTGACTTTGATGTGTCTTACGACCCCTCTGATTTTGAATTCATCCTCCAGAGACCGGCTTTGAATTCGCATTTAAAACACCCTAAAGATGAGTGTCCCAAGCGTGTCACGTTGCTTGCTTCCCGAGTTTTCAGATGACAATTTGTCGCGTTTATGGTTGACCGCGCGCGTTATGGACGCGGTGGACGATGCCTGTGTCGATACGGTGCGATCCCTGAAATCTGAAAACGCGACGTTGCGGACCAAATTGGCGTTGATTCGGACCACCATACAGAAGTACAAGACGGCGTATACGCCTCCAGTTGCCGAGGACTCCGATGACACGTCCCGCGGAAGTGGGATGTTCAGACGTGGGTCATGGACGATGGCCGAGCACGATCGCTTTTTGGAGGGTTTGCGCGCACTCGGACCCGGCAACTGGTCCGTTATATCCCGTGAGTACGTTTGTACGCGTTCGCCGACGCAAGTGGCGTCGCACGCGCAAAAGTACCTGAAACGGATGAAGAAGATCGGGGCTCCGGCGTACTGACGATGACGATGCCCAAGTGACGATGCCCGAGTGACGATGCCCGGTCGTTGAGGTAGCCCGATTGATTACGTGTAAATTACTCCATTTGTGCTCGTCCGACTGGGACGACGAACCACGTATCTCCTTTGGCGGTGAGGGTTGTGCCTCGACCTGCGCGCGCGAGCGCGGTTCCGCAGCCCGCGTGCATGGTGTACGCGTACTGATGCGTGCCCGTGGGCCGGATGGACCATCGCGTCGCCGTCGACGGACGAGACAATGTGGTTGGCGCGAGACAATCGTCACTGGCGGCGATGTAATGACCGTCCCCGGAGACGCTGCGTACGTGTCCGTCCGGGTTGATCATCCAGATTTGCGATAGATCTTTATCGGCGAATTCGTTGATGTTGAGTTGTCCGAATTCGAGGGAAAGGACGTTGAGACCTTGGTTATTCAGGTACGAATCGGCGTGGACCATGACGTACACCGTCGGATCGAACGACGGGTGGGGCGCCGGCGTGGTATTTGGTGGCGGCGTCGTCTGGATGACGCGGGCACTCATCGGTGGTCCCTTCGAGAAGCACCGCGTGAGGTAGTCTGTGGACTTGACGAGGTACGGCGACGAGCCCCAACTTTTGTAGACGTCGTGTGATCCGTAGGCACGCAGTCCGCCGTTTTCGTACCGGAACAGTGCACCCGTATCCCGTTCCATGAATGATGACCCGTCGGCGGGTCTCATGCATGTATCCGAGGTAACCGGTGCTGCCGTCGTGGCTGGCGCCGCCGTCGTGGCTGGTGCTGTCGTCGTGACTGGCACTGCCGTCGTGGCTGGCGCCGCCGTCGTGGCTGGCACTGCCGTCGTTTGGAACACCGGTGCTGCCGTCGTTGTGGCTGGCGCCGCCGTCGTTTGGAACACCGGTGCTGCCGTCGTTGTGGCTGGTGCCGTGGTTTGGAACACCGGTGCTGCCGTCGTGGCTGGCGCCGCCGTCGTGACTGGCACTGCCGTGGTTTGGAACACTGGTGCCGTCGTCGGTGAATTCGTGGTGACGCTGCCGTCATATACTTGGTATGACACGATACGGTCATTGTATCCGACGTCCACGAGACACACTGCGAATTTGGAGGTTGTATACGGTCCGTATGTGATCGTGCGTCCGTCGTCGCGCGTGAGGATTACCGTGTACCCACTCGGAATCCACAACGAACTGATGCCGCGGATGGGTGCCGCGTGCGGTCCGCCCGCCTTCAGATCGTGGACCGAGCCGGGGAACGTCTCGTCCCCGCCGCAATGTGCGTAGGCGTACACGGCATCCATCCATCCGCCAGTGACCACGTTCGACGTGCTGCTCGACGACAGATGGGGCGGGACAGACCGATCGATCAATGTGGGTACCATTTACCGTACGTCAACAAATTATGGCCACGAGTCTTTTGTAGCCGGGGTACGTGTCCTGAAGACAGGTGCCATCATATTATCCACGCATATGGAAGATGACTACTCATTCGTCGAACTTCATCTTTCTTTCCGCCAACGTCACGGTCGGTGACGCTTCCGTGGATGGATATTCGTTAAAGAGTTCCGCGGGACGCCTCACCCTCGACCGGACTGGCGATGAGATGACCCTGGTCCAAATCGACGGCAACGTCACGACGACCGGTCTCATTTTGAAGGGTGTGGAACCGGACAAGGTGTTGTCGTCCGGCAAAGAATCCAATACGCTCGGCGTCTCGTCGTTCGAACGTGCGGGTATCGGGAACGCCTCGTTCATGGATACGGGTCACCTGGATGCTGGATTCATCGTCGGCGATTATGGAGTCGGAAATGTGGTCGTTTCGGACGTGTTCACGTCCACGACATTGGTAGGTAGCGCAAACGCATCGTCAATTATCGGGGGAACAATAGATGACGCGAGACTCGATGGGACGTACGCGTTTGCGTCGTTGGATGTGGTTGGAAACGTCACTGCGCAAACCGCTTCCGGGAATATCCGGACAACATCCGTCGTCCGAGGATCGTTGGACGATGCCCGTCTCACGGGATCATACGGATTTACGTCGCTCGAGACGACGGGAAATGTCGTTGCTGTTGAGGCGACCGGGATCCTCGACGGAGCGCGTCTCGTCTCGGGGACGTTCGACCCCTCCCGTTTCCAGGGATCGTACGCCTTCGGCAACGCGCTCGCCACTGAGCTTGATGCCGATACGGTCACCCTGACTTCGTTTGATCCCATGCGTATCGTTGCATCCGACAGAACGTCGTTGGTCACGACGGGTGTCACGGTGACGGAGAGTGCATTTGTAAAAGACGTACATCGACCCGTCCAAGACCAGTTGACTGAAATCGAGAACGGTCTGTTCGTCGGGAACACCATCGATAATCTGGATGCGACACAGCTCACGTTGGGAACATTGTCCGCCGAGAGATTTGGCAGTGGAGGGGTACCGTACTCGTTCGCAAATCTGGCACTCGTCAATGACTTTGTGGCGGGGAACGTCGACGCCAATCTCGACGCGTCCCAATTGACGACTGGGATCATCGATCCCGCTCGCCTTTCGGGCAATTATGTGGACGTGAATAGTCTGCATATCTTGGGCACGATCGACGCATCGTCAATATCGGCGAATTTGAATGCGTCTCACGTATCGACGGGGACCCTGCCGTCCGAACGGATTTCGGGTGCGTATGCCTTCGCGGCCCTGGAAGTCCCGACCGTCAATGTGTCGTGGGTACATGCGAACGTGGACGGGGAGCGCGTCGTCAGTGGATCGATCGACCCGCTCAGATTCGGATTCGAGTCCGTGGGGAGTGATTTCGCCCCTGGTCTCGCGAATCGAAGGCTGGGTGCACCGACACCCGATGCGTGGTCGTCCATGTGGACCGATGGGGTGGCCGTCGACGAGATTGTGTTGGGGACGGGACTCGAGCGGGGGGGTCTCGCCATGCAACTCGACCTGAACAGCACGTCAACGAACGTGTTGCCCGCGTCAGGTGATGTCACGCTCGGACTTCCTGGAACGCCCTGGTCATCGTTGTCCACGACGCGTATCCACACGGACGACATGCGAGTGTACGGAAATCTGTTGGATGGGAATGGAGATGTGCTGAACTTTGATTTGGAGAACGTGCAGAAGGCCTTGTTACCGAGAGACGATGGGTACGACATTGGTTCGGTCGACAGACCATGGGAAACCGTCGTGACCACGGACATTCACGTGTCCGATGCGACCGTCACGGGTGCCGTCGGGTCGTCGCTCTTACCCGGCACCGTATCGGCCAACCTGGGCGCGGCCACGGACCCGTGGTCGGTCGTCCACGCTGAAAATGTGGAAGGCTTGGTCGATGGAAACGGAGTCGGCGATATTTGGGCCGTGGTGGACGATGCATCGGGAACGATCGAAGCACTGGATGGTGTCAGACTCCCGTCTGAGCCGCTTGCTCTCCGTTTCTTTGACGACGAAACCGTCGGCGTCGACGTTTCCGATCCGGGATCATCACTGAGGTTCAATGGTGTGTTGGAAATGGCGCCTGGAAACGTGATGACTGGTGCACCTGTCGTGGGTGGTGGGAACATGTTAGGTCGTGTCGATGCGAGGTGGCGAGACGCGTACTCGAACACATCCATCTTGCCCTGGGGGACGGTGGCCGATCCCGTGGTAGGGAACGCGTCTATTGGTGATGTGGAATGTTCGACGCTGATGGCGACGAACGCGGTTACCGCGTCAACGTTGATAGGTACAATCGATGGAAGTCAATTAACCATCGGCACGCTTCCGCCCGAACGGTTCACCGGTGGAACGTACACGGTGTCGAATGTGGACGTCTCCGGGGATTTGGTTGCGAATGGCGGGGGGGGACTCGTTTCGGGACCGATCGTGCCGTCTGTGAACGCAACGCACGATCTCGGAACCTCAATGTTCAGGTTTCGGGATATGTATGTGTCACCCTCGTCCATCAATCTCGGGACATCGTCGTTGTCCGAGACCGACGGAAACGTCGTCATTTCGTCCAATCTGGTGGTCACTGACGGCGTGTCCGGATCGGCCTTCCAGATACCTCTGTCCATTGTCAGTGTGGAAATTACGGGTGATGCGTGGACACATATCGATGATACGGCCGTGGGACTCGATGGTGGGTACGTTCAGGTGCGGGGTGTAGGGTTTGCCCCTGGTTGTTTGGTTCAGGTGGGCACTGTGAACGCGTCGAGCACGACGTACGTGTCCTCATCGGTCTTGCGTTGTATTCTTCCCGCACGCCCGAGCGGGACGTACTCCATAACGGTCATCAGAGGGACTGTCACTGTCACGTTACCAAGTGCGATCACGTACTCGGACAAAGTGACCTGGATCACTTCGAGTAATCTGGGAACTGTGTCGGAGAGTCAAAGTTTTTCCATGAATTTACAGGCCGTGTCCGATTCGAACGTCATGTACTCGAACGTCACACCCTTACCCGTCGAGACGAGCCTTGATGCGAGTACGGGCCAGTTCAGCGGGAATATCACGTCGGTGCTCTCGTCGACCCTGTTTTCTTTCGACGTGCTCGGGACGGATGAACAGATGCAAGACACGGTTCGCACGTTCCTCCTCCAATTGGTGGTCCTCCTCATCAATGCGACGGCGTATACGGACGCATCGTGGTCACCGCTCACCCAGACGGCACTCGATAGCAATGTGTCGGGTGTGTATTGGACGATCGACGGTGTAGGGATGAGCGACGTCACCAGTGTTCTCGTCGACGGCACGCCCGCGAGTTTTACGGCGGTCAGTGATTCCATGTTGCGTGTACAGGGACCACAGAAGCCGCGCGGGAACTACGATGTCGCACTGGTCACCCCGTTCACGACGAAAGTGTTCCCGAATAGTTTGGTGTATAGCGACGTCCCGGTATGGATCACATCATCCGACCTTGGGGAAGTGAACCGTTCCGAATCGTTCTCGTATTCCCTCGTGGCCACAAGTGATAGTGTGGTTTCGTATGACGTCACGAATCTCCCGGCAGAAACGACACTGAATTCCCTGACGGGTCAGTTCACCGGGAATATCACGACGCCAACAAGCGACACACTGTACACCTTTCAAATGAAGGCGATGGATGCTCAAATGCAAATGAGTTTGAGGACGTTTCAAATACAAGTCAAGGTTCCTGTGACGTCATTCTCTGTCTCGACAATTCTGACGCAAACAGGATATGGATACGATTTGCAGGCTGCTGCAAGATCTCTTCTTCCGGCTCAATGGACTTCCAGTGTTGCCCAGTTGGTCTACAGAGCATCCGATCATGGGTACACGGCTGCCGCATTCCATTCGTACTGTGATGGTATCGCTCCGCTTTTCCTGGTCATTCGAGCGTCCACGGGATACATTGCAACAGCGTACACCAGTGTCTCTTACCCTACAAGTGACGGATATGTTTCTGCTACCTCGGGATCGAATTGGCTGAACCGAATATATCCATCCGGCTATCAGACTACGAAATGGTACAATACTACTTATCCGCAATATTCACTCTACCGTGGTTCGACGTATGGTCCGACGTTTGGTGGGGGTCATGACCTCTATATTCCAAACAATTTCAATTCAACTACCGGGTATACTAATCCTCACAGTTACACGCTGCCGTCAAACAGCACCCTATTTGGAACCTACAATTCATGGACTGTCTCCGATATGGAAGCGTATAGGATATAGATAGATATAGATAGGATAGTTTGAAATTATAATCAATCAATACAACATCATACGGATGTCGTATCGAATTTTATCCAGCAACGTCATCTTCGGCGACCCGGACGTTGGGTCAGAGCACGCAATGGTCGCCGCACCTGACGGCACGTTGCAGATCGAGCGTTTGGATGGTAATGCCGTGCTCTTTGACGTCGCGGGAAACCTCGAAGCCGACCGGATCAACGTGACCAATCTGTCGATACCAAACAAAGTCCTGTCCACGGATGCCACCGGTCAAGTCGTTCTGACTGGGTTCGACGTGGACCAGTTGGGCAACGTCGAAGCCCTGACCACGGGCGTTCTCCCTTCCGGGCGTCTGCAGGGAGGAAGTTATACGCTCGCGAACTTGACTGCGACGGGAACCGTCACGGCGTCCACGCTCGTCGGGAACTTGGACGCTGGTCAGTTGGGGAGCGGTACGGTGCCCCCCGCGCGATTGGCCGGGGGGTATACTTTCGACAGTCTGGATCTCACGTCAAATATATCCGCGGGCGGATGGCTCAACGCCAACATAGACGCCAACCACATCACGACGGGCACGTTACATGACGATCGTCTGCAGGGATCGTATGCGTTCGATAGTCTCTCGCTCACATCCAATTTGTCGGCCGCATGGCTGCATGCAAACGTCGACGCCAGTAACATCACGGGCACAATCAGCGCCGACCGCTTGAGTGGGAATTACGCGTTCCAAACATTGACGGTGACGGATGTGACGGCCAATTCTGTCCACATCCCTTCTCTCGAGGGATCGAACGTGGTCCTTGTCTCGAATGCGGACGGGTACATCACCGCATCGAACGTCACGCTTACTGAAATCGAGTACTTGTCCGGCGTATCGCGGCCCATCCAATTACAGATCGATGAATTGCAGAACGGTAACATCGTCGGCTCCAATATCACGAACCTGGACGCGAACAACATGACGCTCGGGGTGGTCCCGGATGCTCGCATGGCTGGTGACTACTCGTTTGCCAATCTGACGTTGAATGGGTCCTTGGTCGCGGCAAACGTCGACGCCAATCTCGACGCATCGCAACTCGTTCGCGGCGTCGTCCCGTCCGCCCGTCTGGCGGGCGAGTACACGCTCGCAAACGTCGTCGTGGCCGGTGGGGTGACGGCAGGGACCGTCTCCGGCAACTTGGACGCGTCGCAGATGACCAGCGGAACGATCCACCCGGCCCGTCTGGACGGTGGGTCGTTTTCGTTCGCGTCTCTCGATTTAACAGGTAATCTGACGGCGACGACCGTGCACGCCAACATCGACGCCGGCCAAATCGTCACTGGGACAGTGGACGCTGACCGCATCGACTTGGTGGGAATTCGGAGCAACGTCGTCCCTGTCACGACGGGATTGACGTTGGGAACGGTGTCCAATACATGGTCGAACGTCCACGTGACGTCCGTGCATGCCGACACGATCGATCTGTCGGGGAACCTCGTGTACCGCGGCAACGTTGTCGTAACGGACCTCGAACAGACCCATTCGAACGTCGTCCCGACCTCCTCGGCGTACTCGCTCGGAACACAGTCGACGCCATGGTCGAACGTGTGGGCGAATACCGTGCAGGCATACGGAGACGTGGTTGTCGGTGGGACGTTACTCAACGCATCGGGAACGCCGTACCTTGATTTGGGGAATGTGGAGACAAACGTTCTTCCGCTCGTCGCCAATCTGAACATCGGGACGACAGATCGACCGTGGGAATCCTTGACCGTGAACACGGCCACAGTTGCGAATTTAACGGTGACTGACCGTGTGTTATCGTCGTTGGTCCCGGCCGTGCCGGGCCTGGACTTGGGGAACGTCGACGAGCCGTGGGGCACCGTGTGGGCTGATCAGGTGGTGGGAAACGTCGACGCCGTGAACGTGTACGGCGAACTGGATGCGAATATCGTGTTTGTGGGAGGCTCAATTGACGATTTCGTGATCAAAGTCCCCGCCGGGACGCAGACCGAGCCGGGTATCCGCTTCATCGATGACGAGTCCACCGGTCTGTACCTCCCCCAACCGGCAACGCTCGGCGTTGCCGTCGCGGGCGAAACGGTCCTGACGACGAACGCGTCTGTCGTCGAAGTGACTGGGAACATCGTCCCGACGACGGACGCGACGTACGACCTCGGATCGACCGGCAGTCGATGGGGTGACCTGCACGTTGCCAATTCGGTCGTGGCGGGACCAGTGACCATTTCGTCCGGAAACGTG